>OBZW01000040.1_pt1 | contig 149423 bp, 132 predicted proteins | sample 1477021 | NCBI WGS metagenome assembly OBZW01 (sample SAMEA2580262, study PRJEB22360) | human gut metagenome | biome: human gut; feature: human-associated habitat; material: faeces | place: Denmark | collected 2008/2010
TCCCGGCCTCCCTGTCATGAAGCGTCCCCGTCCGTCGACAAGTCTAAAGCTTGCCAACTAAATCCTGATTTAATAGAACTTATGATGAATGTAAACTGTTATCAAAGATGAGTTGACAATTGAGGCGGGATTTTATAATATAGTAGTAAAAACAGTAACAAAGGGAGACAAATTGATGGAAAATTTACTGGATAACATGAAGAATAGAGTGCTTGCCGGCGATCTTCTTTTGAAGGAAGATGCTATGCAATTGGCAGAGCTGCCGCTGGAACCTTTATGTGAGGCTGCGGATGAGATCCGGGCGGTGTTTTGTGGAAAACGCTTTGATCTCTGCACCATTATTAATGGGAAAAATGGAAAGTGTTCGGAGGATTGTAAGTATTGTGCACAGTCGGTATTTTATTCCACGGAGGTTGAGAGCTACCCGCTTCTAAAGACGGATCAGCTGCTGGAACAGGCCAAGTACAATGCAGAGCGGGGAGTTATGAGATATTCGATTGTGACGTCAGGGAAAAGGCTGGATGACGGCGAAGTGGAGGCTGCGTGTAAAAGTATCCGGGCAATTCGGGAGAATGTGGATATCTCGGTCTGCGTATCTTTTGGGTTACTGGATGAGATGGCTTTTCGGAAAATTAAAGAGGCAGGTGCTTGCCGGGTACATAATAATTTGGAATCCTCCAGAAATTATTTTACGGAGGTCTGTACGACACACTCTTACGAAGAAAAGATTGAGACAGTTAAGGCTGCTAAGCGAGCCGGGCTTAGCGTCTGCAGCGGGGGGATTGTGGGGCTTGGGGAGACGATGGAAGACCGGATTGACCTGGCTTTAACGGTCAGAGATCTGGGGGTGCGTTCTATTCCGGTTAATATGCTGAACCCGATTCCAGGCACGCCATATGAGAGGAATCCCCGGCTAACGATTGAGGATATGTGCAGGATAACGGCAGTTTTCCGGTTTCTTGTGCCGGATGCATTTATCCGCCTGGCGGGCGGCCGCGGATTGATGGCGGATAAAGGTAAACAGTGCTTTCAGTCAGGCGCCAATGCGGCTATTACAGGAGATATGCTGACGACAGCAGGGATAACCATAGAGCAGGATATGCAGATGCTGAAAGAACTGGGCTTTGAGGTGAAGTCCTAATAATAGAGAGAAATTTACGCTTGTATGAAAAGAATACAATCATGCGGCAATTAGCAAGTCATACTCTCCTTCCCCCGCGCATACATTGTAAAAACAATGATTGCAGGGGGATTTTTTTGAAAGATTATATTGAGGAAAGAGCCGTGGAAATCGCCAATTATATCATAGATAACAGTGCCACAGTTCGGCAGACGGCGAAGCAGTTTGGAATCAGCAAGAGTACGGTACATAAGGATGTGACGGAGCGGCTCCTACAGATTAATCCTGCATTGGCGGGAGAGGCACGGAAGGTGCTGGACATGAATAAGTCTGAGCGCCATATACGCGGCGGACTTGCTACCAGAGAAAAATATCTCCATCAGCACTAGACATCGTATCATAATTAATTGCCGCATAAGCCGGCCTAAATTTCCGATAGCACTGCTCTCCAAGCCTCAGCGTAGCCCACTACGCCTGCGTTTGTGGAGCAGCACTCTCGAAAATTTATCTCAGCTTATGAGTCAGTTACTTATTTTACGATATGCTAGTAACTACAGCGAAACGGAGAAATACAGATAGAATGCACCTTAGGCGCCGGGAATCAGACAACCCGGTACTTAGGTGCATTTTATTGTGTACAGATATAGACTTTGCGTGTAACAGCAGTGGAGTCGAAGGCACGTCATAGATATCGGCAAAGTGCCCCGCCTGATGCCAGGGTTTTCATGAATTCTTTGATGATGGTATAATGTCGTTAGACATTATACCATCATCGGTTCAGTGCTGCATAGAGCAGGTCAAATAACCGGCGGAAGGGGTGCCCTCCCGGCGGGACAGCAAGCGGGCATATCATTAATGAATGAACGATGACTTATTTTAAGATGTACTGGAAGAATGGAATAATGCCTACTGTAAATGACAACAGGTTCAGTTATAGTGACAAAGGAGAAACGACTGTGAAGAGATATAAGAGAATCTGTGCACTTCTGCTTGCTTTTTTACTGACAGCGGGGACTGCCGCAGGATGTGCAGAAAAAGAGCAGGACACGGTGAAAGAAAGGGAGAAGATCACGATCTGGTACTACTGGAGCCAGAGCTATGTAAAAAAAGAACTGGCGAATTTGGTAAATGGATTTAACCGCACCCAGGATGAGATTGAAGTAACGACCCAGTATGTGCCGGATGAAGATTTTAAGAAAAAACTGGCCCTAAGCATGGCGGATGGTAATATGCCGGAGCTGGCTTTGGTGGATTCATCGGATTTTCATTATTTTCATGCAATGGAACCTTTTGTGGATCTGACAGATGAGATCAAGGATTTAGAGGAATATCTGCCGGAAGTAAAGGAAGCCTGCAGTGTGGAGGGACGGATGATGGGGCTGCCTTATGGAATGAACTGTGCGGTCCTCTATTATAATAAGAACATCATGGAAGTGCATGGGGCAAAAGTACCGCAGACATGGCAGGAGCTTTATGATACTGCAGTGAAGCTCTCTGATCACGGTCATTATGGTTTCGGCCTTCCGGCAGTGGAGAGTGAAGAAAGTGTATATAGTTTCCTGCCCCTTTTGTGGTCGATGGGCGGAGAGGTAGATTCACTGGATTCGGCCGGAAGCAGGCAGGCATTCCATCTTCTGCGGCAGATGACGGAATCGGGGGCCATGAGCAGGCAGACAATCAGCCTGACAGAAGGCGATCTTCTGCGGCAGTTTGTTGAGGGCAATATTGCTATGATGATCACCTCTTCGTCTATGATTGCCTCTATCCGGGATTTAAACCCTTTTCTGAAGTACGGGGTAACGGTTCTGCCCGCGGCCGATGATAGTACCCGGACAACCGTGCTGGGCGGGGAGATTTTTGGGGTTACTAAGGGAGCGCATCAGGATGCGGCGGTCAAATTTCTGCAGTATGTCAGCGATAAGGAAAGAATGTCTTCCTATATGGACCGTTCCGCTTATATGGCTCCCCGCCGGGATGTGCTTGAAGACCAGTATGTGGAGGATCCCTTGAATAGGAGTATGATTGAGATTGCCAAATCTGCCAGGACGAGAGAGTTCTCCGTGGAATGGCCGTACATATCCAGAGTACTTACGGATGCAATGGGGGAGACAGTCATTGGAGAAAAAACGGAGGACGAGATTCTGAGGGAGGCAGCGGAAAGGATGGCTGAGATCAGGAGGGGAGACTTATGAAACGGGAAAGAACCTTGAGAACCAGGATGTCTCTTAGATTTTTGCTGGCAGCGCTGGTGCCGATCTGCCTGTTTGCTGTTATTTCCCAGATGAGACTCAGGAGCAGCCTGCAGGACAACATAGACGGCCGTATCAGCAGCAATCTGTACAATGCCAACAAATCCCTGGACATGGTATTGGAAAAGTATGAAACAATCCTGTATGATATGTGTACGGATGATACGATTATAGATACCGTGCTTGAAATTATTAAGGAACAGGATGATCTGGACGTTAACAGCAGTACACTGCGTCATGAACTGAGCCATATCTGCAATAGTAACCCGGGAGTGGAAGGAATCACGATATCGCTTCGGAACGGGGGTATTATATTCTATGACCGGTTGAATTCTTCCTCCACAAACAGTGTCTGGGCGGATAAAATCACGGTTCCGGAGATTGGGAAGGGATATGTGTATCAGGGGCTCACAGATCCGGTGACTGCAAATGAACGGAAAACGTATTTATTTCAGATCGGGAGAAAACTGATCGATTACAGGAATATCAATGATCCCCTGGGGATCGTGGTAATCAGCATCAACGAGGAACAGATACGGGATACTTTGGTGTCGGGTACGGACAATGCCACATATCTGCTGCAGGGTAATACGGTGATCAGTTCTCCGGACTCTGCAGCTATCGGAAGCCAATTTAACAGTCAGAAGGATACAGCTGATCGTAAGTATACGGCGATGCTGCATGAGAAAAGCGGTTTTACAATCTGCAATGAGCAGCCGCTGGCTGATTATAACAGGGCAATCTGGGAACAGGTGTTGTTTTTCTTCGTGATTGCTGTGGTATCCTGTGCAATTATGGTATGTTTGATTTACATGTCCACGCAGCCGTATCTGGCGGCAGTGGATTCTCTCGTAAATGCTATGAATGATCTGGAAGAAGGAGATTTTGGAGTCAGCATCCAGATTCCTGAAAGTATGCCGCCGGAAATACGGCGGATTGGCACAGGGTTTAATGAGATGGTTGTCCATATAGACGATCTGATCGGCCAGGTGAAGGCGGCTGTTGTGGAGCAGAAAAACGCGGAACTCTCCGCACTGGAAGCACAGATAGACCCTCATTTTTTGTACAATACGCTGGACACGATCAACTGGAAGGCCATAGAAAATGAGCAGTATGACATCAGCGGGATGGTTGGAGCGCTGGCGGATATTCTGCGCTATACCGTCAAAAATGCGGGAGGCACGACTACCGTGCGCCAGGAACTGGGATGGCTTCGGCATTACTGTATGCTGCAGGGTGCAAAACTCGGAAAGCCGCTGACAATATTGGAACAGGTGCCTGAGGATATGATGGGATATAAGATCCATAAGCTTTTGCTGCAGCCCTTTGTGGAAAATGCTATCAAACATGGGTTTGGGGGGAAGGACGGGGACTGCCGCCTGACCATTGTGATACGCCGGACAGAAGAGCAGATCCACATGATTATAGAAGATAACGGATTCGGCATTGGGCCGGAGACGTTGAAGAGATTGAATGATGAAGAGCAGGACATGGAGGGACACGTAGGTATTGTAAATGTCCGGAAACGCCTGAAACTGTACTACGGGGATGATGCCACCATTTATTTTGAAAGTATGCTGGGAAGTTGGACAAAGGTGCATTTGTTTGTGCCCGGAAAGGAGGATCAGCAGTGAGAATTGTAATTGTGGAAGACGAGGCGCCGATTCGGGAAGGCCTTGCAAAAATTTTACATAAAATAAACCCGGATTATGAACTGGTGGGGAAGGCCGGGGATGGAAAGGCCGGATATGAGCTGATCCGGAGAATGGAACCCGATCTGGTGATACTGGACATACAGATGCCAAAGATGGATGGGCTGTCGATGCTCAGAATGCTGCGGAAGGAGCAGAACCACTGCAGAGTGCTCATCCTGTCAGCTTATTCAGACTTTAATTATGCAAAACAGGCAATAGAGCTTGATATTGAGAATTATCTCCTGAAGCCAATCAAGATCCCGGAGCTGAAACGGGCTCTGGGACAGATCGAGGAGGAGTTGGACAAAGAGAAAAGCCAGGATAAAGTATTTACCGTCCAGGGCATCTTCATTGGATGCTTAAACGGACAGCTGGCTCCGGACAAGCAGTTTCATAATATGACTATGGAAAAATACGGATTCTCCGTGGAAGATTCCGCCGAGGTCTTCGCTCTGTGGCTGGGAGACGGGTATGAAGAACAGAAAAAAACGGCAAAGGATCTGCTGGAGGATGTGGGCGCCCACACTGTTAAATTTGCCTCCTGTGTGATAGAAGCCGATGCGTGGCAGATGCTGATTATGATACTCTACCGGGTTCCCCGGGACTGTGCCTTATATGAATACTTCCAGAATTCTGTAGTCCCTATGCTGTGCAGCAATCTGAAAAGCCCTGTGGTCTGCATCTGGAAGAGCATAGGGCGGATTCTGGATTTACCGGAGGCTGTCAGCGGGATACAGAAGGAAAAGGAATGGAACCTTCTTTTGAATAAGGGGATCCTGCTTAGGAAAGAGGAGATTGAAAAGTTAAAAATCGTGCCCCTGAAGCATCCGGCTGAGCTGGAGGACGAGGCATGCCAGGCGATCAAGAGGGGGGACCGGGAGACGCTCAAAGAATGTTACAGGAAGCTGTTCCAATATTATCCGGAGTCTCCCCATCTGCCGGAAGAAATCAAGAAATCTCTCATACGTTTCAACTGGGCTGTAGCAAATTCGCGGGGGAACATCCAGGAACTGGATGCGGAACTCGAGATTCAAGGGATCCTGGGAGAAGTGTCCGGGGCGGCGAGCTGGGACCAGATTAAACGCAGCATGGAAAAGTTCTTTGAACTGCTGGATCTTAATATGCAGGAAAAAGAGGAGCTGCCGGTGAGTGTTCTTGTGCAGAAGGCCCAGCAGATGATCCGAAAGTACTATGACCAGGGCATCACCCTGGAGGAAGTGGCAAATAAACTGTTTGTTTCGGAAGAATATCTGAGCGCACAGTTCAAAAAAGAAACCGGCGTCACATTTTCAGAAACAATCCGGAAGCTGCGGATTGAGAAGGTGAAACAGCTCTTAGCCGATACGCACCTGAAGCTAAATCAGATCGCAGAGCTGGCCGGATACTCGGATCCCAAGTATATGAGCAAGGTTTTTAAAGAGGAAGTGGGCATGCTTCCAAATGAGTTTCGTAAGTCAGTCTATTAAATTTTTCTACCTTTTTCAGAAATTTCGTCCTTGTAAATGGAAAAAATTGTGCTATGATGTCGATAACAAAAAAGCAGAAGCTAATGAAAGCCGTCATAGATAGTCTGAAAAAAGGAGAGAAAACAATGAATCAAATGATCATAAAATTTCAAAACCCTGAAGAAGTGCTTGATTTTGTAAATAAGGTTGCTAAGTACCCTTATGATATGGATATGAAGAGAGGCAGATTCGTAGTAGACGCCAAGTCGATACTTGGGATTATGAATCTGGGATTCAATCATCCCATTGAACTGAAAATCTATGATGAGGACTGCGAAGACCTGAAACAGGAAATCTCAAAGTACGCTGCGGCATAAAAGCGGCAGTGCGGGCTGTAATTTAACTGCGATATCTGGGCGATATTAATCAAACAAAGCGTATAACTTGCATCTCAAAACTTCTCGGCGTATAATGTACGCGCTGAGAAGTTTTTTCTATGAAGGAAAAGTGCCTGGCACTTTCCTATTATAGAAAACCCTCTGGGAGATGTACACGCCGCAATAAGGTATATAACCGCAAAGCAGCATCGCGACGGCGCCAAAGTATGCATGCTCTTCTTGAGTGAGATGGTGGGGAGTTGAGTGGTCTTGCCCACTTTGTTATTTATGCGGGCCAAAGTGTGCGAGTCCCTCTTGAGTGAGGGCGTGGTGATTTGAGGTGTGCCTGCCCACTTTGATATGGGAATGAAAGAGTAGGAATGAGAGTATGAAAAAACAAAGAGACAGAAGCGCCTATTTATTTGATAACAAGGCACTGAGAGCATTGATAATTCCGCTGATTATCGAGCAGCTGCTTGCAATACTGGTCGGTATGGCGGATTCGATTATGATAGCGAGTGTCGGAGAGGCGGCGGTATCCGGGGTGTCACTGGTTGACAATATCATGGTGCTCTTTATTAATGCCTTTGGAGCTCTGGCCGCCGGAGGCGCGGTTATATCGGGGCAGTATCTGGGGCAGAAGAGTGACAAAAACGCCTGTGAAGCTTCCAATCAGATTGTATGGTTTATCACGATCGTAGCCGTGGGGATTATGGCTATTATTTACTGTGGAAAATGGTTTATCCTGCATGTGGTATTCGGTGCGATCGACGCGGATGTAATGGCACATGCGAATACATACCTGCTGATTGTATCAGCTTCCATTCCGTTCATGGCATTATACAATGCCGGAGCGGCAATATTCCGTGCCATGGGCAACTCTAAGGTGTCCATGCAGGTTTCGATCATTATGAATTTGATTAATATTGGAGGAAATGCGCTTCTGATATATGGATTCCATCGGGGAACGGAAGGAGTAGCAATTCCAACACTGATCTCCAGGGTCGTGGCGGCCGTTATAATTACCGTGTTGCTGACCGACCAGAAGAGGCAGCTGCACATCAGCAGGAGCTTCCATTACCGTCCGGACTGGCGGATGATACGAAGAATCCTGTCGATTGGAGTGCCCAACGGCCTGGAAAACAGCATGTTCCAGCTGGGGAAAATTATGGTGCTGAGCCTGGTATCTACATTTGGTACCTATGCAATCGCTGCAAATGCGGTCAGCAATGCGGTGGCTCTGTTCCAGATTCTGCCGGGTATTGCACTGAATCTTGCGATCACCTCCGTGATCGCAATGTGCGTGGGGGCAGGGGATTACGAACAGGCACATTATTACACAAAAAAACTTGTGGGGCTTGTGTACGTACTGATCTGGATTATGAACGCAGTCATTTTCCTTCTGCTGCCATTTATATTGAAGGCATACCACTTATCAGACCTTACGGCGGAGACAACGAAGCAGATATTATATTTCCACAGCATCAGCTGTATGATCGTGTGGCCGGTTGCCTTCTCATTGCCTGCAACTCTGCGGGCTGCCGGGGATGCGAAAGTTACCATGATAATATCCATTGCCTCTATGTGGATCTTCAGAATTGTCTTCAGTTATATACTGGGAAGATATATGGGACTCGGCGTCTTTGGAGTCTGGGTGGCCATGGTAATCGACTGGTGCTTCCGGGCCGTCTTCATGATGGTCAGGTATCATGGCGGAAAATGGAAATTGATGCGGAGTATATAAGCAGGGAAAATAACAGATTATACAGTGTAGGGCGATGGATTTCACTGGAAATGCGGCCTGGAAACCAGACGTGGATGCGCGGAGACAGTAACAGTTCAGGCAGGCCTGAACTGTTACTGAAAACGTGCAGGTTAGGCGTTTTTTTAAAAGAGAGTCTTGTAAATCGCAAAACCCTCCCTTATAATAGGAAAGTAAATTTAAAATAGGTATAGACATTGTGTGTTCAACAGGAGGATAAATTTGAAAAATGAATTAGTCATTGTCCTGGATTTCGGAGGGCAGTATAATCAGCTGGTCGCAAGGCGCGTCAGAGAGTGCAGCGTGTATTGCGAGATCTATTCTTATAAGACAGATATAGAAAAAATAAAGGCAATGAATCCGAAAGGAATCATTCTGACAGGAGGGCCGAACAGCTGCTACGAGGCAGATTCCCCGACTTATACAAAAGAACTTTTTAAGCTTGGCATACCGGTTCTCGGCTTGTGCTATGGCGCGCAGCTGATGATGCATGTGCTGGGAGGCCGGGTAGAACGAGCGGATGTACGGGAGTATGGAAAGACAGAAGTGCTCATCGACAAGCCGGACTCCAAGGTATTTGAAGATGTTTCCACCCCCACAATCTGCTGGATGAGCCACTTTGACTACATCTCCCAGGCGGCGCCCGGATTTGAAGTCACAGCGCATACCGCAGACTGCCCTACAGCAGCAGCGGAAAGAGCCCGGGACGGCCTCTATGCGATACAATTCCATCCCGAGGTGCTGCATACGGCGGAAGGCACAAAGATGATTAATAACTTTGTAAAGAATGTCTGCGGCTGTGCTGGAGACTGGAAGATGGATGCATTTGTAGAAGAGACGATCAAGGCAATCCGGGAAAAAGTTGGCGGAGGCAAAGTGCTCTGCGCGCTTTCGGGCGGCGTGGATTCTTCTGTGGCGGCAGTGCTGCTTTCCAAGGCGATCGGATCACAGCTCACCTGTGTATTTGTAGATCATGGCCTTTTAAGGAAAGATGAAGGGGACGAAGTAGAGGCTGTCTTTGGACCGGAAGGGCATTATGACCTGAACTTTATCAGGGTTAATGCGCAGGAAAGATTCTATAGCAAGCTTGCAGGAGCTGTCGAGCCGGAAGAGAAACGGAAGATTATAGGAGAAGAATTTATCCGTGTATTTGAGGAAGAGGCCCAGAAGATCGGGGCGGTAGATTTTCTTGTGCAGGGAACCATATATCCGGATGTAGTAGAGAGCGGCCTGGGCGGGGAATCCGCGGTGATCAAATCCCATCACAATGTAGGCGGACTGCCGGATTATGTGGATTTTAAAGAGATCATAGAGCCGTTGAGAGACTTGTTTAAGGACGAGGTGCGTAAGGCAGGACTGGAGCTGGGGATACCGGAGAGACTGGTGTTCAGGCAGCCATTCCCTGGGCCGGGTCTGGGAATACGGATTATTGGCGAGATTACCGCTGAAAAGGTGAAGATCGTGCAGGATGCAGACGCTATTTACCGTGAGGAAATGGATGCTGCCGGAATGAATAAGATTGTGGGGCAGTATTTTGCGGCTCTGACCAATATGAGGTCTGTGGGGGTTATGGGGGATGAGAGAACCTATGACTATGCAGTGGCGCTGCGGGCGGTGAATACTATAGATTTCATGACTGCGGAGTCGGCGGAAGTGCCTTGGGAGGTGCTGCACCGGGTGACCAGCAGGATTGTGAATGAAGTGGGGCATGTGAATCGGGTGTTCTATGATTTAACGGGGAAACCACCGGGGACGATTGAATTTGAATAACGGACAGAACCCCGGAAATGCCTGTAAAATGGGCGTTTCCGGGGTAACTTTATGCCCTTTGGGCCTAAAAAGGTTCTCAGCTCAAAAAAGCTCGCTGAAGTAATTGACAGTAAATATTATCCTTTTATCCTATATATCTTTCTGAATTCTTTTGGAGTAACTCCGACAATTTTCCGGAATCGTTTAATAAAATATTTTGTGTCACTATACCCTAATTCCTCGCTGATTGTGTAAATTTTTTTATCAGTGTTAATTAATAGTTCTTTGGCTTTTGAGATTTTCAAAAATGTTAAATATTCAATGATAGTCTGGCCGGTTGCAGAACTATAAATATTACTGAGGGTTGTATAATTTATACAAAATATATCTGCCAAATCTGAGAGAGTGATCTTTTCATTTAAATGATTCGTCAGATAGTTCTGCACTTGATCAATGAGAAAAGCATGCGTACTGTTTATTTGCTCAAAGGCTTTATTGAAGACACTGTCAATCATAGACAGCAATGTTTCTTCAATTTCTTCTAAACTATAATAGTTATAAAGGAATTCCAGGCTTTCCGCATAATCAATATAGCATGCTGTGGACATATTTTTGTCGTTGCAGAATTTGACGATCACAAGTGAAATTTTATTCACCCATGATTGAAGTTCAAAATAGGAGGGTCTTTTTTCTCTTATATAATCCATAAATTCGTAGATAGAATCCCGGACATCCAGCAGATTGTTTTGATCAAGCTGGAGCTGCAGATTGTTATAAATCATGTGTGGAAATGTACATATTTCCTGATCGGCATATTGGCAGATCAATTTTTTTTCATAAAAGTACTGTTTTAAAGCAGAAATTCCACTGAAGAAAGCATTTTTGAATGTATCGGTAAAAGAGCTTTGATAAATGCCTGCATGTACCCCTGCTTCGCGCGGAAAGGACCAAAGGAGTTTCAAAAGCTGCTTATAAAGAAAATCTGTATTTATATCAGGTTTTCTGATTAAAATACAATAGAGTTTCTGACGGAACAGAAAAACATGACTGTCCTGGGAGATTGCTGTTGAAAATTCCACTAACTGCGGACGAACGCTGGCGGAGAAATTAGAAAAATGTGAATTGCCTTCCAGAAATAAAAACCAGTTATTCTGAAAACTAAATCCGCATTGGCGTGTAAGCATAGTGACGGTCTCTTTTTTATTTTGTGTTGCAGCTTCTGAGAATAATAAATCTAAAAATTGTTCATATTCTGAATCTTTAAAATTATAATTATAGGGCGCTTTTTCTAACTGCAGAAAGTTTTCTACACTTGTAATGATTTTATCAAACTCTGATGGAAGAACAGGCTTGAGCACATAACGAAACACATGGAACTCGACGGCTTTAGCGGCATATGAAAATTCGGAGTATCCACTGATAATAATAATAGGTATAGTACTATTTGTCTTTCTGATTTTACTGATCAGTTCAAGACCATTAAATTTTGGCATACGGATATCTGTGACAATCAGCTGAATGTCTGTATGTGTTTCAAGGTATTGGAGTACCTGGTCGCCGTCTTCAAATAAACCTGCTATAGACCATTTGGGAGAGTGATTTTCAAAAATGGCGGCAATTCCGGTACGGCTTTGAATTTCATCGTCAATAATGATTACATGATTCATATAATTCCCTCACTTTTGTACAGGCAGACGGATCATGATTTTTGTTCCTTCTGCTAATTTTGAAATAATCTGTATTCCATAAGGTCTTCCAAATTTCTTCTTGATATAGGCATTTGTATTTCCAATGCCAATTCCGCTGCTGTTACCATAAAGAACTGTGTATATGGCAGATTCGGTCATACCTTTTCCATTATCTTCTATAATCAAAAATAAATCATTTTGTTTAGAGTAGATATTCAGTTTTATTATTCCACCCTGATGGATTTCAGAAAAACCATGCAGCAGGGAATTCTCAATAAATGGCTGGAGAATGAACCGGGGAATTTTATAATTCATAATATTTTCTGCGATATTATATTCAATGGAGAACGAATCCTGAAACCGAATGTTCTGTATATAAATATAATTTTTCAACCATTGTAGTTCGTCAGACACAAATACAAAATCATTGTCTTTAATAATGCTGTATCTTAAGATCTGTGACAAGGCATTGATTACTTCCGGAATTTTTTTTGCATTTTCATTCTGAGCCATCCAGTTTATAGAGTCCAGAGTATTATATAGAAAATGAGGGTTTAGTTGCGCATGAAGAAGGGCAAGCTGCTGCCGGGCTTCTTTTTTGGATGATTCTTTTAATTGCTCAACCAGATGAAGAGTCCGCGTACTCATTTCCTGAAAAGACTCATATAAGTATCCTATTTCATTTTGAACAGGATAGTCTGGTATGGGAAAGTAATTCATATAATTCTGATTATGCATAATAATTGATAAATGTTGTATTGGCGTAATAATCTGTTTGGTACATAGTGAAAAAATAAGTAACAAGCAGATGAAATTTACTACAGATATCAGCAAAAGGACAATTCGAATATACTGTGCAGCACTTTTTATAATGGGTACGGGGAGCAGCGAGTAGCAATTGTAGTTTAGCGAGTCCGTCATGGAGTAAAAGCAATAGTATTTATTTCCGTTGATAGTTCTGACAGAATAATCGCCTGAAGGAGCAGATAATGTTTCTTCTGGTATAATTTCACCGATTTGACATTTTACCAGATCTTCAAGGTATCCCCATATTAAAGTGTTGTTTTCGGATGTAATAAGCAGTATGGCTTCAGACTTAAATCCTGAGGTTGAGATAATATCTTCAAAAGATGAGATATCTATTTCAATTAGTAAAATGCCTATGGGACCAAAATTATGTTCGGTACTGCGGATTAACCGTCCATAGTAGATAGAAGCAGCAGAGGAAGGAAATTTCCGTTTTTTAATATGTGTTATCGGATCTGACAGGACTCCGCTGCCGTTGCTGTCGTAAATTTTTTTCAGAAAATCTGGGTTGAGCGAGGTGGCATTTACCACATTGCTGTATCCGTCATTCCAGTATAATGTATCGCCGGACATTGTTGTAAGTGAAAAAGACAGAACATGGTCATCCGTACGCATCATGGAATTGATATCCGGCTGTATCTGCATTTTTTCGTAAGAAGATAATGCCCTGTCTTTTCCATTCTCCAGACATTTTAATATAGCATTATTGTAGTATACCGATGAAGTCAGGTTGTTGAAGTGGCTGATTTTCTGGAGCATATTCGATGCGGTTAATTCTAATATCTGCCGTTGAGATAAAATTTCAGCGTTCAGGGTTCTGTTTACTTCAAGACGATAAAGAAACAATGCCGTAATTATCATGGGAATGATAGCAGCAAAAATAAATATTTCTAATAACTGGATTTTTAGTGATACCTTTTTCGCTTTCATTAAAATTACTATTCCGATCCTGAATCAAAAAGTATTGTCGTTAAAATGATTGTAACATGTACAGTATAATATAATGAAAGAAAAAAAATACACTATTAAAAAAAATTAGTATTTTTTTCTAATAGTTTATAGAAATAAAATAAAATAAAAATCACAAAAGGAGAACGAAGAGTATGAGAGCATTTATACCGGCCAGAAGAGTAAAAGTTAAAAATATAAAAATAACAGATGGTTTTTGGGGCGATATACAAAATCTGATTATAAAAGAGGTGATACCCTATCAGGAAAAGATACTCAAAGATGAAGTTGCAGGTGCAGAAAAAAGTCATGCAATTGAAAATTTTAAGATTGCGGCAGGGATTTCTAATGGAGAATTTTATGGGACTGTTTTTCAGGATAGCGATGTTTCAAAATGGATTGAAGGTGTTGCATATTCCCTGTCAGTCAAATCTGATCCAGAGCTGGAAGCAAGAACAGATAAAATAATCAGTTATATAAAAGCGGCGCAGCAGGAAGACGGCTATTTGAATACATATTTTATTATCAAAGAGCCGGAGCATAAATGGCAGAATCTTCATGAATGCCATGAATTGTATTGTGCAGGGCATTTGTTTGAAGCAGCAGCGGCATATTATGAAGAGACTGGGAAAAGAGAGCTGCTTGATGTGGCAATACGATTGGCAGACCACATTGACCGACGGTTTGGGGTCGATAAAATTTCGGGGATTCCGGGGCATCCAGAGGTAGAAATAGGGCTGATGAAATTGTATTTTATAACCGGGAATGAAAAATACAAGAAATTGGCGTCATATTTTGTGGAACAACGTGGTCAGGATCCCGATTTTTTTATTAAAGAAAAACAAAACAGAGGATGGACCTTATTTCATATGGATCCTTATGATCGGGAAAATGCACAATGCCATAAACCTGTGCGGGAACAGGACGAGGCGGCAGGACATTGTGTAAGAGCGGTTTATCTTTATACTGCCATGGCAGGACTGGCTATGGAAACGGAGGATGTATCGCTTTATGAGGCCTGCAAAAAGTTGTGGAACAATATTATCCGAAAAAAGATGTATATCACAGGCGGAATCGGTTCAACAGCCCGTGGAGAAGCGTTCACACAAGCTTATGATCTTCCCAATGACACGGCTTATGCAGAAACATGTGCATCCGTTGCCATGGTAATGTTCGCAAAACAAATGCTGGATCTTGATCCGGATGCATCTTATGCAGATATTATGGAGAGGGAACTATATAACGGGGTAATGGGAGGAATGCAGTTGGATGGGAAAGGTTTTTTCTATGTCAACCCGCTGGAAACAGTCCACGGAATTTCCGGAGATCATTTTGGTTTTGAGCATGTGCTGCCCCGAAGACCAAAGTGGTATGCATGTGCATGCTGTCCCCCTAATCTTGTGAGGCTTTTTATGTCTGTCGGAAAATATATCTGGACTGAGAAAAAAGAGATTATTTATTCCCATTTGTTTATCAGTCAGACAGCAGAACTGGAGAAAGCTGAAATACAAGTTGAGAGTAAACTGCCTTGGGATGGAGATGTGACATTTAAAATAGCATCAAAAACAGAGGAAAAATGGACTCTTGCGATCAGAATTCCAGATTATGCGGAAGGATTTAAGGTTATTTGTAATGGCGGGGAAGTAAAGTATAAATCTATGATTAGCAAAGGCTACATTTATCTTGAAAGAAAATGGAAAGAGGATATCCTTGAAATACACTTTAGCCTGAATATTAAAAAAGTATATGCCAATCCTCAGGTACGCGCCGATGCAGGATGTGTTGCATTTGTAAGAGGACCTATTGTGTATTGTTTTGAACAGGCGGATCAGAGAGAAAGCTTGCAGAAATACAGAATTCCTCAGGATGTTCAGGCGGAGACCATGATATGTAAAGAGGGAATTTTGAAAGATTTGGTCTTGCTTAAAGTTCCGGGAATGTGTCTGGAAGAATCGGATGACTTATATATGACTCAAATGCCGCAGGCAAGTAATGTATTGCTGACAGCAATCCCTTACTTCTCATGGGGAAATAGAACAAAAGGGGATATGAGGGTGTGGATGCCGGAAAAATAAAAAGTGCACTTTTAAAAAAAATTAGTATTTTATTTAACATGAAGAATTTATAGAATAAGGCTATAAAACATGTGAGCTCATAAAACATAAAAAAGGAGGAGAACAATGAAAAAACTAGACAAATTAAAGAGAAAAATATCTGTCGTTCTGGTAGGAACGTTGGTGCTGGGAATGAGCGGTATAGCGTCAGGGTGCGGAAAAACTACAGAAAGTACAAAGACAGCGAAAGAGGCACAAGGTGATGGGCCTGTTGAACTTGTTTATTGGAATCAGTGGACTCAGGAAGCGGAAATGGAATTCCTGGAAAAATATATCGAGGAATATAATAATTCTCAGGACAAATATCATGTATCGTTTCTTGCAATCCCGTTTGAGGAATACACTACGACAAAGCTTGCAACAGCGTTCGCGACAAATGAAGCCCCGGATATCTTTGAATGCAGTCCGGCAATTATAAATCAGTATCTCGATGCCGGGGTTTGTGAACCATTGGATGATATCTTTACAGATGAGATAAAAAATGATTTTACAGAAGCTGCTTTTGACCGTGTGTCAAGGGACGGACAAATTTACGGAATTCCTTTGGATGGAGATCTTGTTGCACTATATTATAACAAAGAAATATTAGAACAGCAGGGAGTAAAGCCGCCAACCACATGGGATGAACTAAAAGAAGCGGCTGCAGCATTAAATTCGGACGAATATTCGGGATTTACTTTCGAAGTCGATAAGGGCGACTGGCAGTGTTTTACCTTCTATCCTTTTGTATGGATGCAAGGGGGCAATTTATTTACGGAAGATGGAATGGCAAACTTAAATTCTGATGAGGTAATAAATGCACTTCAATTGTGGAAAGACCTTCTGAATTCCGGGAACTGCAATGAGACGCCGGGCAGATCCGTTTCAGACATCTCGATTTTGACAAATGGAGAAACGGCAATGCAGATCAATGGAAGTTGGTCCGTATTCCGTGCAGATCCGGAAAAGTATGGGGTAGTACCTCTTCCGGCAGCCAAAAAGGGCGGAGAAACTGCCAGTGTAGTTGGGGGATGGAATGTATTGGTAAGTAACCAGAGCAGTGAGGAAAAAATAGCCGGTGCGAAAGATTTCATCTCATGGATGTGGTTAAATGTCGATCGTGTGACCGAATTTGATACGGACGCTAAGTTTACTTACTGTATGAGAAATTCCGTAATTGAAGCGGGAAAAGATATTTATTATGTAAACGATAATGCCGCCGTATTCTCGGATGAGGTACTCCCCACCGGGCAGCCGGAAATTGCTCTTTCAGGAGAAGCAAAGGAGATCGTGTCTACTATGATCCAGGATGCACTTTACAGTATGAGCGCGGAGGAAGCAGCGAATGCCGCACAGGAGAGCATGCTTAAGTATCAGGAAAAAAGCGGAGCTGTCTTTACCGGATAATGGGAAGGAAGATATGCATTTAGACGAAGGAGTAAGATCATGATGAAAAGAAAACATAAGCGTATAAAACACGAGACGGTGACCGCATATCTTATGATTGCTCCGGAAGTGATATTGATGGCTTTATTCATCTTTGTGCCGATATTATACGCATTATATATCAGCCTTTTTGATTGGAACGCGTTCGGCACAAAGATATTTACAGGAATCAGCAATTATCTCAATGTATTGAGAGACTCAACGTTCTGGGACAGTCTTCTTATAACAGGCAAATATGCCGGAATATATGTGATTGCTGTATATCTGCTGTCTCTTGGAGCGGCCGTGTTTGTTCATTCGATCCGTGGAAATAAGAGGCAGCAGGCTGTAAGGATCGCGATCTATCTTCCCAATACGATTTCAACAATTGTAGCAGCAACTTTGTGGACCTTTTTATTCAATTCCAGAAATGGTTATATTAATAAAATTTTGGAAGAATTAGGGATAAGCAGGCAGCTTTTTCTGGGATCAAAGACGCAGGCGCTGGTTTGTGTAGCTATAGTAGGAATATGGATTGTTTTTGGGTATAATATGATCATTTTTCTTTCGGCCTTAAAAGATGTTCCGGCAGATTATTATGAGGCGGCCAAAATAGACGGTGCAAATGCTGTACAGAGATTTTTCAAAATTACATTCCCACTGGTCAAAGGGACAAGCATATTTATATTGATCACAACTGTAATCTCATCGTTTCAGGTATTCGATCAGATTAGGGTTATGACAGCAGGCGGACCGGCGAAGTCAACAGAGGTCACAGTATATTATGTTTATCAGCTTGCATTTGAGCAATACAGGTTCGGCTATGCATCTGCGATTGCGGTATCTCTGGCGCTGATTATAATGATTATTACAGTAATACAGTTAAAACTGTTAAAATTTAAGTAGGTGATACAGTGGCAAAAAAAGCAAGAATATTAATTTTAAAAACTTTAGCTGCCTGTACTTTTTTGGTATTCGCATTGTTTCCGATTATTCTATTTATCAGTAGTTCACTGAAAAAAGAGACGGAAGTATTTGATTACAGGATCATTCCACAGCATATTACGTTTGATGCATTTAAAGAAGTGTTTAAAACACTGGACGTTCTTACCGGTATCAGAAACTCACTTTTTGTTGCGGTAATGGTTACCGTTTTGGCTTTGCTCATTCATTCAATGGCGGCATTTGCCTTTGCGAGATTAAGATTTCCCGGAAAAAGAGCCTTGTTTATGTGGGTCTTAAGTACGATGATGATTCCGTTTCCGGTTATAATCATTCCATTGTTTTTTATAATCAAGGGTATGGGACTCGTTAATTCTTTGTGGGGGATGATACTTCCCATGGTGCCGCATGCATATGGTGTGTTCCTGTTCCGGCAGTATTTTATAGAGATGCCGGATGCATTGTATGACTCAGCCAGAATTGATGGATGTACGGTTTTTCAGATATTTAGAAAAATATATGTTCCTCTTGCGAAACCAATGTTTATTACGCTGGGAGTTTCCTTTTTTGTGACAAATTGGAATTCCTATCTGTGGCCGACGATCGTTGCACAGGATCAAAGTAAATATACGATACAGATACAGATCGCAACATTGATGGGGTCGTTGAGAATCTCATGGAATCTTATTCTGGCAGCATCGGTTGTGGCGGTCATTCCAACTGTGATTATTTTTATCTTCCTTCAAAGATATTACCTTGAAGGAATTAAGATGACAGGTATAAAAGACTAAAAGTAACGGAGGATTTATTATGTTTGGAGAAGAAATGTTTACGTTCCCAAAGGGCGTTGTTTCAAGGTGGGCAAGTTTTGAAAACACGGATGGAGAAAAAGGAGCCGGAGGAAAAGCAAGAAATGGAAGAAAGGGATCGCCATGGTTTGCTCTTGGGAGCGGAGAAAGCAGAGTCCTTGCACATGCGGAAAATACAAGTGGTATCATCCGGCGCATGTGGATTACAATAAGTGATCAGACGCCGGAGACGCTTCGGGGACTGAAGCTTGAAATGTTTTGGGATATGAATGAAAAAGCGGCGGTAAGCGTTCCGCTGGGGGATTTTTTCTGCGTAGGACTAGGAAAAACAGCTGTGTTCAAAAACGCGCTTTTTTCAAATCCTGAGGGCAGAAGTTTCAGTACATACATCCCGATGCCGTTCAAAACAGGAATGAAAATTGTGATAACAAATGAAGCTAAAATCACGATCAGACATTTTTACTATGATATTGATTATACATTAGGGGATGCGCTGGGAGAGGATATACTTTATTTCCACTCATATTTTAACCGGCAGAATTTAACCTGCCAGAAAAAGGATTTTGAAATTTTGCCTTGTGTTAAGGGACGGGGAAGGTTCCTGGGCACAAATATGGGGGTTCGGTGCAATACAAAGTTGTATTCTGATACATGGTGGGGAGAAGGTGAATTTAAGGCCTATATTGACGGAGACGACAAGTATCCGACGATATGCGGAACAGGTGTCGAAGATTACATAGGGACAGCATGGGGGCAGGATTATTTTTATGATTTATACTGTGGCTGTCCGGTGTATGATAAAAGCTATATGGAGCTATGCTGTTATCGGCTTCATATTCCCGATCCAATTTATTTCAATACAGATTTCAGAGCGACGATTCAGCAGATCGGCGGCGTTGACAGAGACGATTATTTCCATCATGCACAGCTGCTTTACAAGAATCAGGCGGCTGATAACCGGATTATTTCTGTAGATGGAGAAGAGGTAGATTTTGCTGATATCCCTATGTTAGACGGCCGGCCGCTTTTATTTGAGAGAGAAGATGATTGGTCCTGCTGTACATACTTCTATCTTGACAGTCCGGTTAATGACCTTCCTGAACTGATGGATGTATCTAAACGAAGCGAAGATCTTGTACCCCGTCCTGGAAATATGGGGATTTATCCTCAGGAAATGCCGCTTTTTAATTAGAGGGAGGATCTGTATGACTGATCATAAAATTAAGGTTGGGATTGTAGGGATAAGTTTTGGCATGGAATTTATTCCAATTTATTTAAGGCATCCTGATGTATATAGTGTTGCAGTAGCAGATACGAATGACGATCTGGTAAAATTGGCAAATGAAAAATTTGGAATCGCAGACCGGGATTGTTATAATAATTTTGAAGAATTATTGAAAGATGAGACAATAGACGTGATACATATTACAACGCCTCCGGCGACACATGCAGATTTTTCTATACGTGCCTTAATGGCGGGAAAGCATTGTGGCTGTACGATACCTATGGGAATGAATCTAAAGGAGTTAGAAGATGTCATTCGGGCAAGAAAAGAAAGCAAAAAACAGTATATGTTTATGGAGACAACCGTATTCGGAAGAGAGTATTTTTATGTGAAAGATCTTATAAATAAAGGTGAATTCGGAAAAATACAATATATGACATGTGCCCACTACCAGGATATGGAAGGATGGCCGTCATATTGGGAAGGGTTTCCGCCGCTTATGCATCCGACGCATGCTATTGGACCTTGTTTTATGCTTTTAAATGACTATCCAAAAGAAGTATATGCGAAAGGATCCGGACGGATCAGAGATGAATTGATTGGGCAGTACAATTCGCCTTTTGCGTTTGAGAGCGCTTTGGTCACAATGAAAAACAGCGATGTTGCGATTGAAATGGAACGCTTTTTATATGGAGTTGCCCGAAGTTATTCAGAATGCTTCAGGATATATGGAAGCCAAATGAGTTTTGAATGGCAGCAGCTTGCTTCGGAAGATCCGGTTATTTATAAACGGACAGGGGGAATTCAACAGGAAATGGTCGATATTGACGGTGATCCTCAGAGGTATAGCAGAGGCTCTGAAATTACCGAAGATAGAATAAAAGTGCCGGACTATGCATCTCGACTTCCAGAGAGTATTGGCTCATTTACGACAGAAACAGTTTATAATGATGAAAATACGCATCTCTCATTTAAACAGGGCGGAGGACATGGAGGATCGCATCCGCATATGATTCATGAATTTGTTCGGGCGATTATCGAAAACAGACAAGCTGTACCAGACGATATAGCAGGTGCTTATTGGACAGGAACTGGAATATGCGCACACAAGTCAGCTATGGAAGGCGGAGTGACAGTCAAAATTCCTGAGTTTGAAAAGCTTGTATAAATGTTACAAACATGCAGCGGATGTAATAGGTATAGGATCAAAATCGGGAAGATATGCCGGAACTTATGCTTTACAGCTGCTGCAAGGTTGGCTAACTCCTATACTACTTTCTCAGAAATACGGTTATATATATGCCTCAGAAGCAGCCACTTATTAAGCAAAGTGGCTGTTATTTTGTACACCAATATTCTTCAAGATCAGTGCTCCCGAGACATAATCCTTCCACCTCTACATCCTTTTTAAGCCCCCCGCCCGAGCAAAGAACTAAAAAAGTCTGAGTCCCCCTAAAAATACACCCCAAAAGAGCCCCCTGGTCAATAGGAATCCACGGCCTCTTATACTATGATAATAATATATCAAGCAGCCCCTATAAGGCTGAAGACAACGATTATTTTCAAAAGGAGGAGAATTGTATGGACGCTATTGAGAGAGGAAAACGGCTGGAAGAGATTCTGGCAGAAAAAGGAATGTCAATGGGTTTAGCGTACGGCAGTGATGACTTACAGCAATCCGAAGAGATTGTTGACAGAGAGATTAAGCTGGAAAAAACAAAACGTGCAGAATACTTAATGGATCTGTATTACCAGGCATTTTCAAGCGCAAGTGTTGAGTTCCCTTACTGGTACAGCAGAAAGTTTGCAGAATGTGACGGAGATGTGCTGGAAGTCCGCCGTGCAAAAGCGCTTGCATGCGCATATGCTCATTCTACCCCGAGTATTTATCCCAAAGATTTACTTCCGGGCGGAAAAACAGATTATTTAAGAGGCGGTTTTCCAATGCCATGGCTTACCAATTCATTCTACCTTGCAAAAGAAGATGAATTGAAGAGTGCGGCAGCAAGTGGAACGACGGCAATTGATGAGATTGCAGCGCTTGGAACCGGAGGCGGAAACGTAACCAAGAATCAGGGAAAAGTTGTTTCTCTTGCAGGTAAATTCGGGATCAGGGCGGAAGAAGTACCGGTACTTACGAAACTGGCGAGAGAGTGGGCCGGAAAATCGGTAGAAGACCTTGGTCTTGCGTATGAGAAGATGATGTCTGACTACGAAGACAAGGCAAATATCATGAAGAGCGTTCTGGTGTTCTGTGACAGCGGCTATACAATTCCGCAGGGACGTGAAGTTGCAAGCTACTATTTCCCACTGGAATATGGAATTGACGGAATGATCAGATTCTGCGAGGAAAAGAAACTGGAAGTTGCAGGATTTGCAGATGGCGACGGAATCCTTGGTATGAAACGCCTGTATTTCTACGAGGCGGCACGTATTGTATTAGGCGGTATTCAGCAGTTCTGGATGAATTATGTGAAAGAATTGAGAACCGTTGCTGAGATTGAGCCGGATGCAGCTCAGAAAGAAGAGTATCTTGCACTTGCAGAACAGATGGAATGGATCGCCCACAATCCACCGAGAAACTTCAGAGAAGCACTGCATCTTACTTATTTGATCCATATTACAGTATTGAATGAAGATGCAATCTCCGGATACTCTCCGGGACGTCTCGGGCAGGTGCTTTATCCGTATTTTGAAAAAGATATTGCAGATGGAACTATTACAGAAGAAGAAGTCATTGAGCTTCTGGAAGTACATCGTTTCAAATTCAGTACAATTGAGCTGTTCGCAAGCACAGGAATCTCGGGAGGTATTTCAGGCAATACATTTAACAACCTTTCTGTGGGAGGCCTTGATAAAGACGGCGCACCCTGTGGAAACAGACTGGAGTGGCTTATTCTTCATGCGGGTATGACAAATCAGTCTCCACAGCCGACTTTATCGGTATTATATGATGAGAGACTTCCGAAGGATTTCCTGATTAAGTGTGTGGAATGTACCAAGACTGGGGTTGGATACCCGGCATGGATGAATAACCGGGTTGCGATGGACTTTATGATGAATCAGTACGGCGCAGAGGGGATGACGGTATCTGAGGCACGCGCAGTGGCAATCGGCGGATGTCTGGAGACTGCGCCTGGCTGTTTCATGCCTCTTCATTTCAACGGAAAGACACACTATATTCCGGCAGGCGCAAGCCAGACAACTTCGGTAGGCGTACACTTTGTATCGAATCCGAAGATGATCAATATGGTACTGTTCAACGGTGTGGATCCAAGAACCGGCATACAGGTACTTCCGCCGCACAACAGAGAGCTTAAGACCTATGAGGATTTCTGGGATCAGTATAAAAAGTATTATGCAAAGACATTGGAGCCGACTGTAAAAGCGGGGAATATCCAGCATGACATCTGGCGTGACAGAAATATGTCTATTGTAAACTCCCTGTTCAAACCGGACTGCCTGAAGAACGGACATCATATCGGACATATGGGAACCAGGTATAATGCGACCTATAATATCGAGTCCTGCGGTACGATCAATATGGTTAACTCACTTGCGGCGTTGAAGAAGCTTGTTTATGAAGAGAAAAAGTACACATTGGATGATTTCAGAGATGCGATCAAGGATAACTTTGGCTTCTATACAGCAGTAGAATCAAAAGCATTCTCATTGGGCGAGCAGATTAAAAAGCCAGATGTTACAAAATATGATGAGATTCATGGCGACTGCCTGAAAGCCCCAAAACATGGGAATGATGAGGACTACGTGAAAGAGATTCTGAAAGAGTATGAAGACTGGTTCTGCGATCTCTGTAATACATACGAATCTCTGTATGCAAAACCAATGTATGCATGTCAGATCTCCGTAGCGCTGCATGCTGCAGTGGGTATGGCAACATTTGCAACACCGGATGGACGCCTGTGCAATACGGCATTTGCAGATGGTTCCATGTCTGCATATCCTGGTACAGACCGGAAGGGGCCATATGCTTTACTGGCTTCCGGGTGCTGTTGGGATCAGAGCAAATCCCAGAACTCGCAGATTAATATGAAATTCCATCCAAACGCAGTACGCGGACTTGACGGGAGCAAGAAGTTACTGACCATGATTTCAGCATTTATGAATAAGGGCGGATTCCATGTTCAGTTTAACATTGTTGATTCTAAAATGTTAAAAGAGGCACAGAAACATCCGGAGGCAAACCGGGATTTGTTAGTCAGAGTTTCTGGATTTACACAGTACTGGGTAGAGACAGGCAAACCGGTTCAGGACGAAGTAATTGCCCGGACAGAATTTGAAGGAGGTATCTGATATGAGTAAACATAGCGATTGTAAAAACTTTGTTCAGTTTGATGTATTTAAAGGCTTTTGTAGAAAAAATGGTGGTTTTGTGTTGATCGATACCGATATCTGTCCGGCTTTTGCAGAAAAAGCAAAATGCAGGAACTGCAGCCATTTTTGTGAGGTGAATGAAGAGGGGATCGGCATGTGCAAAGGGCTGGAGTCTGAATACTGGGCATACGAAGATATGGATGCTAAGACATGTGAAGGATATGAGACAAAATAGATAATTGAGGTTATCTGGCCATGCAGGCGCTTTGGCGCCTGCATCATGAAAAGGGGGCTTATATATGAATGAGAAGTCAAACTCTAAAAACTATGGTTTAATGGTAATTGCGGCAGCTTTTCTTGTTTATTTTGTATTTTTTGGATATCGCAGTGCGTTCTCTGTTTTACTTACCCCAATGACTACGGATATGGGATGGGATACAGCAAGTGTAACGGCAGGGTATTCTATCATGATGCTGATCTATGCGGTTGTATCTTATTTTTCCGGGCTTATCTTCAGTAAATTCGGGCCGAAGTTCTGCTTTGGTATTGCGACGGTTGCGGGATTTCTGGGGTATTTCGTTACAAGCTATGCAAATTCCTATATGATGTATCTGCTTCCATATTCTATTTTTGCAGGTACCGCAACGGGTATGCTTTTTGTTCCGGCAGTATCTACGATCAGAAGCTGGTTTATCGGAAATGCCTATGGGAAAGCGTTTGGGTTTGCGGCTGCAGGTGCATGTATCGCACAGGTAATACTGACACTTGGGCTGAAAGCGGTTCTCCTGACAATGGACTGGCGTGTGGCGATGAAGCTTCTCGGTGCTGTTGCGCTGGTACTGTTATTGATAGCCACGCTGATTACAAAACAGGCGCCGCAGTCATATGGCATGGAACCAAAAGGTGAGATGATCGGCGGCAAGAAATCCGCATCAGAAACGGCTGGATACGCATGGTCAGTAAAAGAAGCATTTTCAACATATTTTGTATGGGGGTCAATTCTGTCCTTCTTCTGTTCCTGCTTCTCTGAATTTCTGATCTGGTCACAGCTGGTTCGCTACTGGCAGACAGACGTCGGCCTTTCTATGGGAACGAGTACGAACCTTTATGCGTTTGTCGGACTTCTCGGGTGTGTATTCGCACCGCTTCTCGGAACCTTCTCCGATAAGTATGCAGGCAGAGTAGGTGACGAGACAAAAGCAAGAAGAATTCTGATGTTCTTTGCGGCTGCAAGCGGAGTCCTCGGTATGATCTGCCTGTTGGCAGGCAAGACATCCATCTTTATTACAATTGTTGCATGTATCTTTTTTGCAGCATACTGGCAGGGAATGCCGGGGCAGGTTACAGGATATATGGGATCTATATTCGGAAGAAGTTTCCCAAAAATCTGGGGACTTGCCACTCTGATCATTATGGGTATCGGACCTGCAGTCGGAAGTTACCTGGGAGCCAAATTATATGATGTATTCGGATCCTATAAGGTGTCTTTCATCGTGGCTACTATTATGTTTCTTTTATCTGCAATCTTTGCATTCACACTTCCCAAAGCTGCAAAATTGCCGGATAAGTTAAAAAAATAAGTTACCAGTACATCGTAAAATAAGTAACTGACTCATAAGCTGAGATAAAGTTTCGAGAGTGCTGCTCCACAAACGCAGGCGTAGTGGGCTGACGCTGAGGCTTGTGGAGCAGTGCTATCGGAAATTTAGGTCTGCTTAAGTGGCAGTTAATTATTATATGATGTACTAGTGTTCAGGAGGGATTGTTATGGATAAGAAGGGGTTAATATTTGACATACAGGGATTTTCTGTACATGACGGTCCCGGAGACAGAACTCTTATATTCTTAAGCGGCTGTCCGCTTCGCTGTGAGTGGTGTGCAAATCCCGAGGGGAAAAAGCTGAAACAGAATCTGTTATTTACTTCCGGCAGATGCAAGGCAGTGCAGAATCATTGTAAAAGCTGCGTGGCTGCGTGCCCGCGCGGCGCGGTTACCATGGATCCGGAAAGCGGATTACCGAAGATCCAGCGGGCGCACTGTGTCGACTGTAAAGAGTATCAGTGCACGAATGCGTGTAATTATGAAGCGCTCCGGGTGTCAGGCACGTATTACACACTGCAGGAACTGATGGATGTGTTAAAGCGGGATAAAGATTTTTGGGGAACCGATGGCGGTGTCACCTTTAGCGGCGGGGATCCTTTCGTGCAGTGGGAATTTCTTTTAGAGGCATTGAAGGAATGTAAGAAAAATAACATGCATACGGCAATTGAGACATCCGCTTATACGGATGAAAACATATTCCTAAAGGTATTAGAGTATATTGATTTTGCTTTTGTAGATATCAAGAACATGGACTCGCAGGCACATAAGGCAAAAACAGGCGTGGGAAACGAGGTTACATTAAGAAACCTTCGGGCACTCAAAAAAAGTGGCTGGGACGGAAGAATAATCCTACGTACACCGATTATTCCTGGATTTAATGACAGTGTGGAAAATGCCCAAAAAACAGCAGATTTTATGAATGAGAACGGATTTTTTGAAATCAATCTTCTGCCGTTCCACAGACTGGGAACATCCAAATGGGAGCAGCTTGGCACGGCATATAAGTATAAGCACCAGGAAGCATTGTCAAAAAAGGACTTGGAATACCTTCAGGATGTGTATTTCGATAAAGGAATTGCCTGTTATCTCGATACGGATATTGTATATAATTTATCTGCCATACAGAAGTAAAATTTCATGAAATTAAAAGAAAGGAGCGGAAATCCAGATTGCTATTATTGATAACAATCTGGATTTCTGCTATATTTGTTGTATAACTTTGTAACCGTATCGAAACATAGAAAGGTGTCATATGGATAAAATTGCATTAAGGTGGCTTCAGTCTATTGGAAAAGAACAAGTACAGACCTTTCAGGATAATTTTGCGGCAAGTTACAATATCAGCCTGTGTCTTCTTTCGATAGACGGAGAACCGTTGACTGTCTGGTCAAATGAGTCTTTGTTATGTTATAAGCTTCAAAAAAACAATTCCACAGAATGCATTTCCTACAGAAAAGAGTCTATTGCAGCAATGCTCAAAAAGAGGGAACCGATTATAGAGTACTGTTACACGGGCCTGGCTTACTTTTTGTATCCGATATTTTATGACAACGACATTATTGCTTTTTTCATCGGCGGCATGGTTTCGCTTTCAGAAGAAAAAAATGAAATTTACGAAAAGTTTTCTGTTAATTATATGAAGAAATCTGACCTGGAGAATATTCTAAAGTTTCTCTCCAGTATTCTTGCTATGATCCATATGCCGGAAGCGGCGGGTGGTTTCGCAGCTCACAACAGTCACCTATACACTCAGCTGATGAAAAGATACGGCCTAACAGATCGGGAAATAAGCATCATCGATTTTTTGATGAAAAGAAAGAGTAATCTCGAGATTGCCGAAAGTCTTTTTATAAGTGAAAAGACTGTAAAGACACATGTAAGTAACATTATAAGAAAGATGAATGTAAAGAACCGGATTGATGTGATGTTGATTTGTCAGGAACTGGACGCTGAGGAAATCAAGAGGTGACGCATGTCTATTAATAAAAGGCTCATAATTTTTAATTCTGTAATCATGATCCTGTCCATGCTGCTTGTCCTGCTGGTCTCCAATCGTGCACTGAATAAGATGCTGGATAATTCTGTAAAGAATTATCTGAATACATCTGTGTACGCGGCAATGGAGATTCGGGATGCCCGTTTGAATGAGATGGAAAAAGGGGCCTCTCTAATTATCCGTTTAGATGATGTCAGAGAGTTTTACCAGGCGGGGAATCAGGAGCAGCTTGCCGCAAGTTTATCAGACTTAAAACAAGAATACGAGTATCTTGATCTGGGCATGTTCGTGGATGCATCGGGAAATGTATTGGCACATATGGTAGAAAACGCGGATCGTGCGGGGAAGATATCGCTCCCCTATATAGAACAGGCCCCGGGCCGTGTGATCAAAACACAGTGCGTGGCAGACCTGCGCGATATATTTGAGAAGGGAAGCGGCCTGGCAGAAAACTATGCGGTTACGCTGGAATCCACAGGAGAGCTCAGTTATGACGGCCTTGTGGCGATCGTAATTTTCCCTGTCAAGGATACGGATGGGCAGGTACTGGGATATCTGATGCTGGGGGATATCATCAATAAGAACAGTTACTATACCACAGAGTACACGGAGATTATACCGGATTCTTATCTTACCATATCTCTTGACGATCTAAGGATATGTTCCAACATTTTTTCGGAAGATAAAAGTGATTATACAGGGACAACAATACCGGATATTACACAGGGGACAAAGACGGGGAATGAGATCTATTTTGGTTCTGAATATGCGCCGATCGGAGATAATTATTACTTTCTTTATAAACCTCTGAAGGGATATTTTGATGACTTTCAGGGATATCTCAGCGTGGGGATTCCAGAAACTATATTTGTAGAGATGCTTTCTGTGAACCGGAAGATTGTAATTACGGTAATCTGTATTACATTTTTTATTATCCTGGTATCCAGTATTCTATTCGGAAAGAGTATCACGAAACCAATCCGGGCAAGTGCCGACATTGCACGGAATATCTGCCAGGGAGATTTTACAGTGGCGCACGGCTATGGGAATATGAATAATCAAAGCCGTGAAACGAAGGAACTGCTGGTTGCAATGGAAGAAATGGCTGAAACTCTTTATCGAAACAAAATGGATATTGAGCAGTACATAGATGAGCTTGTGAAAAAGCATCAGGAAGCAGACAGTCTTTCCCAGCAGCTGATGGAGATGAATTCTACTCTGGAACAAAAGGTTGACGCAAGAACCATAGAACTCCAGCAGACGATTGAAGAGCTGAAAGAGTCAAATCAGGTGAAATCGCGGTTTCTTGCAAACATAAGCCATGAACTGAAGACGCCGCTGACCGGAAGTATTAATGCATCGGAACTGCTGCTGGATGAGCTTTTCGGTACGCTCAACGAACGGCAGACCAAGTATGTAAAAAACATCTGGCTCTCCAGTAACCAGTTATTACTTTTGATCAATGATATCCTGGATCTATCTAAGATAAATGCAGGGAAACTGAATGTGAATCCTGCAGAATGTCTTGTCAATGAGGTGTTGGAAGAAGCAATTGGGATAGTAAAAAGTACCACATATAAGAAATCTATCGAACTGATTACATCGGTGTCACCGGATGATCTGGAAGTATGGGCGGATAAGAAACTGCTGAAGCAGATTCTCTATAATCTGCTGTCCAATGCGATCAAATTTTCTCATGAAAACGGTACGGTCACTATTTCAGCAGAGAACGTCAATTGTCCGGATAATGGCAGAAAGTATGTAAAATTCTGTGTTTTGGATCGGGGGATAGGAATTGATGAAAAGGATTTGGAACGGGTATTTCTCGAATTTGAACAGACAGACAATTCTTATTCAAGAGAATATGGCGGAACCGGCCTTGGACTGCCGCTTTCCAAGAAATGGGTGGAGGTCCAGGGAGGGAAGATAGAATTGCACAGCAAAGTGAATGTGGGGACAGAGGCCATCTTCTATCTGCCTGCAGCAGAAGAGCAGGAAATATAAATATGGGGGCGCATGAGATGGAAAAAATTCTTGTGATAGATGATAATGAAGTGATTTGCGATATGCTGTATGATGTACTGAATGAGTGGGGGTTTTGTGTCGAAAAAGCATATCAGGGAATGAAAGCGCTGCCGCTTGTGGATGAGTTTCAGCCGGATCTGGTATTGCTGGATGTTATGCTGCCCGGCATGAACGGTTTTGAGATATGCAGACGAATAAAATCCGACCCGGAGAAAGAACATATTGCAGTTATATTACTTACGGTATTAAGCGATGTAGGCGACAGGATGCAGGCGGTCAATGTGGGCGCCGATCTGTTCCTGAGCAAGCCCGTGAATTACAAGGAACTCCGAAAGCAGATCGGATATCTGCTGGGGAAGAAAAAGAGGCTTGCAGACATGGAAAAGGCGGAGAGTGTTTGTCAGTTCATTTTAAACCTGGTACGGTATATGGATTCGGAACTATACAGCCAGGCCAAAGAAGTGAAAAGATATTGCGACCGTCTGCTGCATATTTTAAACTTTTCAGAAAATGAAAGAGTGGAAATTGAACTTGGAATCGCGTTTCATGTATTTGGGGAATTTGTAATGTCTCATGGAATAACAAGAGATGAGCTTGAAGACATGATTGCACCACTGAAGCTCTCAGGGCGGATTGTACCATATCTGAGAGACGAGCAGAGCGAAATGTTCGTTGATCCGGACCAGAAAAATGTAAAAGTGCTCCGGATTGTTGAGAAGTTCTGTGAGTTTAAGCGGGAAGGAAAAAACAATGAGGAGGCGCTGTCTGCACTGGCGGTCATGGTGCCCAGGGCGGACAAAGAGCTGCTGGATGGACTAAAGCGTCAAATCAGTGCAGAAAAATTTATGGAGAATCTGAAATCCGGAAAAGAGAGTATTTGAGAACAATCTATGGTTATAAGAGGTTGGAAGAAAGTTGGTCCTTCGCCGTTGGGCGGGGGCCTTTTTACTTAATAGAAAAGTTCGCTGATTAAGTTAAAAGGCCTTTCGGAGTATGCTAAACTTTGGGATGTGGGAACAAATGTTGTATAAATGTTCTAAAAATAGTTCGATATTGTTGTAAAATTTAGATAATTGACGATCATATAGATTCAGTGCTAAAATAATAACATCATAGGAGAAATAAATACTAGGCAAAAAAACCGACAATATAATTTGAACTTTGAGTCTAAGAGGAAATGGATTGACAGGCACACCCGGCTGGTTCAACAGGAGAATAGAATGAAGATAGCAATTGGGATTGACGTGGGAGGAACCAACACAAAATACGGCGTATTAACAGAAAACGGAAAACTTATAAAAAAACTGTCCACGCCAACAGACTGCACGAATGGCGGAAGGCTCTTTATGGAAGAGATCGCGAAAACGGTTTTTCATATAGAGGAAGCGCTTAAAGGTGAAAAATATCAGACGGCAGGCGTAGGCATCGGAATGCCGGGGCCGGTTCTTACGGATGGAAGAGTAGAGAACTGTGTAAACCTGAATTTACAGGATATGTATCCTGAGGCTGTCCTAACAGAAATGCTGAACGGTATATCCGTAAATGTCGGAAACGATGCGAATGTAGCAGCGCTTGGAGAACTATGGAAAGGCGGGGGAAAAGGTTATGACAGTATCGTGTTCATTACGTTGGGAACAGGCGTGGGAGGAGGGGTAGTCTTAAACAACCGGATCGCGAACGGCTCCAAAGGCCTTGCCGGTGAGATCGGGCATATTGTTGTCAATCCATATGAGACAGATTTGTGCAACTGCGGGAAACGGGGGTGTCTGGATCAGATCGCCTCAGCCAAAGGCATAGAGCGTATGGCAAGGCAGATGCTGGAGTTTACGGACGCAGCCTCTGTTTTGAGAGACACAAAAAGGCTGAGCGCAAAGTCTATTGTGGATGCTGCCAGGGAGGGAGATACACTTGCATATATGATCTTAGACTATTGCATGAGTTTCCTTGGAAAATGTCTGGCAGACGTCAGTTATGTGATAGACCCCCAGGTGTTTGTCATAGGAGGAGGAGTCTCCCAGGGTGGGCGTATTCTGACGGACATGATTCAAAGGCATTATCAAAAAGAAGCAACGTTAGTCAAAAAAAAGACGCCGGTCTTACTTGCCAAATTGGGGAATGACGCCGGAATATACGGGGCGGCGAAGATGGTGTTTGACAGGCTGGAACACAGATGAGAAGCAAATGAAGGAGAAACAAATATGTTAATACAAAGGCAGCAGATAAAATATGATTACATACAGAAACCCGAGGCAGAGGCCGCATCGTTCCCGGTAGATTTAACCGATAAGACCATGGAAGATCATAGACATAAAATCCTGGAAAAAATGAAGTGTGATAATCTGGACTTCCTCTTTGTATATGCAGATCGGGAACATGGAGGGAATTTTGGATATCTGACGGGTTTTGAGCCCCGATTTGAGGAGGCTGTGCTAGTCATCCATCAAAACGGGAAGGCTTGTCTTCTGCTAGGAAATGAGAGTCTGAAAATGGGAGGCTGTGCAAGAATTAAAGCAGATGTGATACATGTACCTCATTTTTCGCTCCCAAACCAGCCCATGGAGACAAAGTATACGCTGCAGGAGCTGATCAGGCAGGCTGGAATCAAAGAAGGCATGCGGGGAGGAGTGGTCGGATGGAAGATGTTTACTTCAAGGTATGAAAATAACGAAAAAATATTTGACGCGCCTTATTTTCTTGTCAATGTTGTAAAAGATATGACAGGCCAGACAGGGGAAATTTGCAATAAAAGTGACCTGTTTATCCATCCCGGATACGGTGTGCGTACCCGTGTGAACGCAAATGAGGCAGCCCACTATGAGTTTGGTGCCTCCAACGCGGCAGCTTGTATTATGCGGTTGATGGAAGAGATCCAGGTAGGAAAGAGTGAGCTTGAATTAGCCGGATATTTAAATCCGGGAGGGCAGCCCCTGGCCGTACAGACGATCTGCGCCACGGGGGAAAGATTTACCAACGCAGTAACAGCCCCTAGAAATAAGCGCACGGCCCTGGGAGATAAATTTTCCATGACAATAGGGCTCAGGGGAGGCCTTTCATGCAGAACAGGATTTATTGCCCACGACGAGACTGAGCTGCCAAAACCACAGAAAGAATATCTGGAACATGTTGTGAAGCCGTACTATGCGGCCCTCGCAACCTGGTATTCTACTATACGAACAGGGATTACCGGCGGGGATATCTATGAGGCAGTAGAACGGACAATACCAAAGGCAATTTTTGGATGGTCTTTAAATCCGGGGCACTTTGTCTCAGGAGAAGAATGGCTCTCTTCTCCGTTTTACCAGGATTCTGACATCAGGCTGGAGAGCGGGATGATGTTTCAAATGGATATCATCGTTTCTGTACCGGGATATGCAGGTGCAAATGCAGAGGATGGGATCCTGCTGGCAGATGAAGAATTAAGAAAGCAAATTGCAGTGCAGTATCCGGATATGTGGGGGCGTATGCAAAAAAGAAGGAAATATATGACAGAGACTTTAGGAATCCCATTATCCGAAGATGTCCTGCCAATGTCGGGGCTGTGCGGCTATATCAGACCCTATCTTCTGAATAAACAAATGGCCTTGCATGTGTCATGCAGATAGACATATGTGCGACAGGGTAAGGTAAAGGAGATATACTTTTGCCCGCTTACGCTGGAGCGGGGAAAAGAAAAATATATCTATGGCTTTATAGGAATACGGTGCGAAAAATTATGAAGCCAGAAAAAGTAACCAATGAGGAAAAAGTAAGGAGGAAGCGTATGAGAATAAGAATCAAAAAACTAGCGGCACTTGGGTTTGCAGCACTATTGGCATTACAGCTTGCAGCCTGCGCAGACAGCGGCACGCCCGCGAAATCAGAGGACAGCACCACAGAAAGCAAAAAAAGTACAGAGAACGGTGCAGAAGGCGATGTGAAATTTGCCACCATTATGGTTACCAACAATGACTGGGCCATGACACTGGCAAAAGCAGGGGAAGATGCCTGCGCGCAGTACGGATATGAGCACATCACCATGAACCCGGAGAATGACATTCAGAAGCAGATTGACCTTGTACAGAGCTGCATCAGCCAAGGCGTTAATGGGTTTTATATTCAGACCGTTGACAGCAAAGCGATCGCACCGATCTTAACACAGGCGGCGGAAAAAGGGCTTTATGTCTTTACGATGACGGACATGAAGGACGCACTCGAATCCTATGACAATGTATTTTTTGCGGATTATGACCACAAGGCGGCTGGAGCAAAATCGGCAGACGCGGTTGCAGAGGCACTGGACGGAAAAGGCAAAGTCGGTATAATTGCCGGCCTTGCGGGCGCAGACAATACCACCCAGAGGTCGGAAGGATTCAGGACACAGATCAAAGAAAAATACAACGGCATTGAAGTTGTAAATGAAATTAACTGTGACTGGGACCGTGCGGTGGCTATGAATGCGGCAGAAGATATGATCACCGGAAACCCGGATATCGGTGCTTTTTACTGCATGGGTGAAGAAATGGCATGGGGTGTTCTGGAGGCGGTTCAGAATTCGGGTAAGGATATCAAAGTTGTAACGATTGATGCGTCATCACAGACCGTGCAGATGGTTATGGACGGTGAAATGTACGCTTGTATCGGCTGCCCGCCAAAAGCATTCTCAGCCCCCGCAGTAGATATGCTGCATGACCTTCTTGATGGCAGGAATGTTGATCAGATATACGGCGTAGAACCAACCTATATGACACAGGAGACAGCATCTCTGGATCAGGCAGACTACTAAAATAACGCACGGCATACCGGAATAAGTACAGCAGAATGGACAGGGTTGATTTCAAAAATGTATAAAGCGGACAAGTTTCTTTGATATAAGTAATCCCGTTCCCTATTTCAAGTATTCTTAGGGGAATCTCAGACAGAGAATTCTAAAAAAAGGTCTCTGTGGTAACAGTTCAGTCTCGTCTGAACTGTTGCTCTCTGTGTGGCAGCGATGGGAAAGAAAGTCAGGAAAGCTTGTCCGTTTCATTTTTGCATTACAGCAGATTGCAGAATCAACCTTAGGGGAAGAGCATGGGAGGAGACCGCATGGAAGAATATATTTTAGAGGTGAACAATGTATCGAAAATATTCCCGGGCGTCAAGGCATTGGATCATGTTACGCTGAGAATACATAAGGGAGAGATCCACGCTTTTATAGGTGAGAATGGAGCCGGGAAATCTACATTAATGAAGATCTTGAACGGGAACTACGCAAAGGATGGCGGCAGCATTATATTTGACGGACAAAATGTGGATATCAAATGTCCGGACGACGCAAGAAACTTAGGCATCAGTATTATCTTCCAGGAATTGAACCTGGTGCCGCATCTGTCTGTAGCAGAGAATATTTTTATGGGCCGGCTGTTTAAAGGGAAAAAACGGCTGATTGACTGGAAGAAGGTGTACAGGGAAGCAGATGCGCTGATGGAGCGGATCGGCTACGAGATGGACACCAGAACCCTGGTAGAAAAATTAAGTGTTGCACAGAAACAAATGGTTGAGATTGCAAAAGCACTTTCTTATAAAAACACAAAATTAATTCTTATGGACGAGCCGTCCGCTACACTGACGACAAAAGAGTGTGAAAAAATGTTTGAAGTTGTGAGAGGGCTTAAAAAACAAGGGGTTTCTGTTATTTATATTTCCCATAAGCTGGAAGAGATAAATGAGTTGTGCGAATGGGTGACAATCCTGCGGGACGGCAGGATCATTGACAGCGGAAAAATAGAAACATTTACGAAAGAAGAAATTATCTCGAAAATGATTGGGCGTGAGATTACAAATAAATTCCCAAAAAGAGACTTTGAAGCAGGCGGCAAAGAAGTGCTGAGGGTTGAAAACCTCTCCCGCAGGGGAGTTCTATCAGACGTGTTTTTTACTCTGAGGGAAGGCGAGATTCTGGGGGTGGCCGGCCTGGTGGGGGCAGGGCGTACAGAAATCGGCCGGGCAATTTGTGGAATTGACTATATAGACTCGGGCGACGTGTATGTGGAGGGAAAAAAAGTTAAAATTACCAGCCCCAAAGATGCCCTTCATGCAGGGATTGCATACTTGAGCGAGGATAGGAAGCAGGAAGGCCTTGTGCTGAAATCCTCTGTTAGATGGAACCTTAGTATGGCGAATATGCATAACACCCTTTCCATGGGTATGGTAAATCTTAAAAAAGATGAAAAGATTGCCGACGAAATGATAGAGGCAATGCAGATAAAAACACCGACCAAGGAACAGTATGCTATGAATTTGAGCGGCGGTAACCAACAGAAAATTGTGATCGGCAAATGGCTGAACACAAACGCTAAGGTCTTTATCTTTGATGAGCCTACACGGGGGATTGATGTAGGTGCCAAGTATGAAATCTATCTTCTTATGAACCAGCTGGTGAGGGATGGCAAGAGTATCATTATGATCTCCTCCGAAATGCCGGAGGTACTGGAGATGAGTGACAGGGTACTTGTTGTAAATAAAGGGAAGATCACGGCAGACTTGACCGGGAATGATAAAAATGCCCAGACCGTCATGGAATATGCTATATAAGGAGGGTGAAGAATATGAGTGGAAAACAGAATGTAATGACAAAACAAATTTCACTTAAAACAGCGGGACAGCTCATTGTAGAGAACCTGAATTGGGTAATCTTATTCCTTCTTATTGTATTTGGAATCGTGTTTTCTGATAACTTCGGTACCTGGAACAATGTTTCAAATGTGTTAAGGCAAGTAAGCATCAACGGCGTACTTGCAGCAGGCTTTACCATCGTTATACTTGCAGATGGATTTGATTTGTCTATTGGTACAATTATTTCTATCTGTGCAGTGGTGGCGGTTGGAACCCTAAATTCTACGAAGAATACATTTCTGGCTATTGCGGCAGCGCTGGCCATCGGGCTGCTCTTTGGCGTGTTCAACGGAATACTGATCAAGATTATCAAAGGAAACAGTAGTGATTCCTTTCTGACAACCCTGGGCACCATGCTTCTGGCCCAGAGCTGTGCGTATACATATAGTGGCGGGTTCAATATCTACTGCGATAACAGCATGGAGTCTTACCGCTTTATCGGCAAAGGAATGTTTTTGGGAATACCGGTGCTTGTTATCATCATGTTTGCAGTTATGACCGTGTTCGAATTTATAACGCAGAAGACCACCCTCGGGAGAAAAATAAAGCTTAGCGGCAGCAACCGGGTAGCGGTGTTTATGTCCGGTATCAACGCCCACAATATTAAAATTTTTTCCTTTGCAATGACGGGTCTGTGTGCGGGGATTGCAGCCATTATGCTGACGGCCAGGACGGGAGTCGCGTCTCCGTCAACCGGCTATGGCTATGAGGTTGACGCGGCCACTGCAGCCATTATCGGTGGAAACCGGGAAGGCGGCATGCGGGGAAGTATCGTAAAAACGCTGACCGGTGTGTTGATACTCGGGCTGATTACCAACATTATGAACTTAATGAATATTAATACGGTAATACAGACGATCGTGAAAGGTGTAATTCTCCTCGTGGCGCTGTATACAAACCGACTGAAAAAACTGTAAAGGAGGCCGGAGCATGACAATCGTAAAAAAAGTGTTAAACGAATATCGTATCTGGCTGGTCAGTGTTTTGGCCTTCCTGATCGTCCCAATTATGAAACCAGCTTTTTTATCTATGAATAATATAGAAGGCATCCTTGCATCCATGATTACTTATGGCGTGGTTGCTCTTGGCCTTGCCATGACTTTGATCACTGGTGAGATTAATATTTCTATTGGTGCGGTGATGGCATTTTCCAGTGTTACCTTTGCCGTTACAATTGAAAAATTCCCGATGGCTGCAGCAATTCTAATTGCATTGGCAGGTTCTGCACTGTTTGGGCTGATAGATGGATACTTTGTGGCATACAAAAAGCTTCCCGCTTTTATGGTGTCTGTGGCGGTGATGGTTTCTGTACGCGGCGTGGCGCTGGCAGTTGCAGGCGAAAAGCCAGTGGGGATCATGTCTGATCTTGTGCTAAGGCTAAGTATGGCTTCAATCGGTCCAATACCGGTACTCTTCCTTTTCCTGCTTTTTTGTGTGACTGTACTTGAATTATTCTTAAAGAAAACCCAGACCGGAAGAAATATGTATGCAGTGGGCGGTGCTCCGGATGTGGCGAAGGCTTATGGCCTGAATGTAGAAAAATATAAATGCCTGTCCCTTACTCTCTGCTCCTTTATGGCAGGTATGGGAGGAATACTTCTTGCAATCCGTATGTGTTCGGGCTCTCCTTCTGTGGGCGAGGATGCCATGCCCTCCGTGCTACCTATGATTGTAATCGGCGGGACTGCCATCTCAGGCGGAAAAGGCGGTATGGTTAAAACACTATCAGGAATCCTGCTGATGAATTTGATATTTAACATCATGAGCATGTTTAATATTTATGTAAATATCCAGAACCTGATTAAAGGCGCGATACTTTTGATTATCGTAGTGGCAGATAAATATATTGAAAATAAGGATAAGAAAATTTAACCTCATAAACCCAGGGGGGTCTGACCCCTCTGCAAATTTTCATGCACAAAGAAAGAGGGAAAGAAGATGAAATTTTTAATAGCAGGTTTTTATCATGAGTCCAATACTTTTAATCCTATCCTTACTAAGAAGGAAGATTTTATTGAAGTAACTGGAAAGGAACTCCTTGACTACTTTCCGGGAGCTGTGTCTGCATTCCGAGAGGCGGGGGCGGAAGTAGTGCCCTGCACGTTTGCAGGCTGGATGTCGTCTGGAGTGATAGAGGAAAGCGCGTACCGGTATTATGTGGATAAGATCGTCGGACAGATTCGCGCCCAGGACAACATAAGCGGAATCTGGCTTCAGCTCCACGGCGCCATCTATGCAGAGAATATCGGGTGCGGAGAATTGTTCATGCTTAGGAAGATCCGAAGCGTTGTAGGGTATGACATCCCCATCGCCATAGGTATGGATCCGCATGGGAATCTGTCTCCGGATATCACGAAATATGCAAATATCCTGCGGGCCTACCACACGGCACCCCATGAGGATCAGCAGGATACTTACCGCGTAACAGCGGAGGCACTTATTGATTTTTCAAAACGGGGGGTTAAGATTGAGCCAGCACTTGTGCGCCTGCCCATGCTGCTGTGCGGAGATACTGCCCTTACAAGGGACGAGCCTCTGCGCTCTGTAATCTCCAGATTTAAAAATATGGAGGCGTCAGGGGAAGCGGCGTGTGCGTCATTTTTTATCTCCATGCATTCGGCAAACACAGAGAACACTTACCCGGCCGTTGTTATCGTACCCAGGAATCAGGAAGATTACGGGAAAGCCATGAAGACGGCAAGAGAGATTGCAGAGGAAATCTATGACAGGAGACACGAATTCAGATTCGAGGGAGAGCTGGTGGAACCGGAAAAAGCAATTGAAATGGCCTGTGAGAGCGAGGCATATCCGGTTGTGATTTCGGATTCCGGGGACAATACTACAGCAGGGGGCACGGGCATGAATACTTATTTCCTGAAATTGTTTTTGGAAAAAGGACGGTTCAATGGAAAAAAAGTGCTGGTCTCTACGATTTATGACAGAGATGCGTACCATAAGCTGAAGGATATGGCAGACGGTGAAGAGTTTGATATTATGCTGGGTACGGGGGTAGATGAATGGTCGTTGCCGGTACGGATCCAGGGGAAAGTAAAATCAAAGGGGCATGTTCTGGTGTACCACCCCATGCGTTCGGGCCTTAACACATATGCAGGAGGACTTGTCACGGTTACATTGGGGGATGTGGATGTTACAATCTGTGAAGTGGCGGATTCCTTTACAGATATGGAACAGTGCAGAGTCGGTAATTTTAGGGCTGAGGATTACGATATAGTTGTCGTAAAGCAGGCTTATCAATTTCCTGATATTGTTAAGTTTGCAAAAAAACAGATCATAGCGCTTACTCCCGGAGCTACTTATCAGGATTTGAAAGCAATCCGGAACAAATATACGAAGCTTCCCTGGACACTGTGGCCATTTACGGAAACATATTAAGCTGAAATGCGGATCTAATCCGTTTGTGTACGGTTTTTGCTTATGGTATAATAGGAGTAAATACAGGAAAAATAAGGAAGAGGTGGATAAATTTGCAAAAGCGAAGTGTCCAGAGCCAAAGCGATATAAAGGCAAATAACTGTAAGTTAGTATTGAACATAATACGTGATAATCAGAATTCTAACATTTCCAGAGCAGATATTGCCAAGATAACAAAGATGAGCGCCACCAGCATTACCAGGATTACGGAGTTACTTATGGCCTCCGGGTTCGTGCGGCAGTCAGAGAGCGTGGCAAATGGAAATGTGGGGCGCAATGGGATCAAGCTAGAGGTGGAGACGGATGCAGTGCTTACGTTGGGGATTTCAATAGACTCGGATTACATTGGCATATGTATCCTGAATTTTGTGGATGACTTTACAGCCCATAAGAGGATCAGGCTTGAAGGAACGGGGTATCAGGCGAAGGAGATCCTGGAAATTGCATACCAGGGCTGCCTTGGGCTGTGCGCGGACTCATCCTGCCGGATGGAGGACATAGATGCAGTGGGTATCTCCTGTATAGGGAATATTGATTACAAAACCGGAACTGTATTTTTCGCTCCTCAGTTCCAATGGAAGGATGTGGAACTGGGACAGATGGCCCGGGAAAAATTCCAGAAACCGGTTTATGTAGACAATGATATGAAGTCGTCTCTGATTGGGCTGGCGCATCGCAGAAAGGATATCCGGCATGAGGATGTGACATATCTGTCAATAGGCACAGGCGTGGGTTCTGCTATCATGTATGGAGGCAGTATTGTGCGGGGAAGCGATAATGCGGCAGGAGAAGTGGGACATATTATCCTGGAATCCAGCGGAAGGCTATGTGACTGTGGCAGTACAGGCTGTGTGCAGACATACCTGACAAAAAACAGCTTAATCGAGCAATGCAGGGAACAAGGACATGAGGTGAAGGACGTGCATCAGATATACGAGGCATACCGAAGAAAGGAAGGCTGGGCCAGCGAGTTCGTTGAGCGTCAGGGACAGTATCTGGCTATGCTGATACGAAATCTTGTATATATGTACAATACCAGATATATCCTCGTGGGTGGCGCAATTGTAACGGACTTTCCAGAATTATTCCATGTGACAAAGGGGAAAGTGTCGGGGCTGCTGCATGATAATTTAAGAAAGGGACTCCAGATAGAAATGGTGAAAGAAAGAGATAACAGCAGAGCAGGCGCGGCATTTGCGGCGCAGGAAGCTTTTTTGGAGCAGATGCTTTGTGCAGAATAGAGCTGCCTGATTTCATAAATATAATTGATGATTCCAGTTTGACCAATAGAGAAAGGATATGGTAAAATCAAGAAACAGAGATAAAAACACAACGCGGTTATCATCCCGCAGAGCCGGTAGGTAGTCCGGCCGCACCGTTTTGGTGTAAGTAACCCTCCCTCCTTGGGTCGTCCGTTCTTTGTGCATTACAATTTTTGCAGGTTAAGAGGTAAATGCCCTGTTTACAGGAGCATTCGCCGAATACTGCGATAGCCGCAAGGCATGAAGGAGGAATTGTCATGGACAAAGTGTCGGTAAAATTGACAGTATTTTTTGAGGAACCTTTCTGGATCGGTGTTTTTGAACGGATATCAGAGGGAAAGCTATCGGTTTGTAAGATTACGTTTGGGGCTGAGCCCAAGGATTATGAAGTGTATGCTTTTATTTTGAAAAATTACGGTCAATTAAGATTTAGCCAGGCCGTGGCAGCTGATGTAAAAGAAGCCAGCCGCAATCCCAAGAGGGTACAGCGGGAGGTGCACAAACAGGTTCAGAACACCGGTATTGGCACCAAATCGCAGCAGGCTTTAAAATTGCAGCAGGAACAGAAGAAAACTGAGCGCAGGACTGTGGGCCGGGAACAGCGGGAAGCAGAGAAACAGCGGCAGTTTGAACTGAAACAACAGAAAAGAAAAGAGAAGCATAAGGGCAGGTAATACCTGTCCTTATGCTGTAGTATTACTTTATGTTGATAGCAGGAGCATTTATTTATGTATGATAATTCGATGGAAGAAAAACTGGAGTATAAAATAGCAGATTTTATAGATGCGTATGACAGGCAGTGCGATTCCCTGGCAGGAAGACTCTGGAGACAGCCTATTATTGGTTACGCAGATGTAAATCATCCATACATCCGGAGGCTGCCTGACATTGTGAGAAGTACACATCAGCTTCCCAAAGATATTATGCAGGATGCATCTGTTGTATTATGCTGTTTTGTTCCATTTACCAAAAAGACAGCGCTAAGTAATAAGTACACGGATCATCTTGCATCTGCGGAATGGGCTCAGGCTTATGAGCTCACAAATGCAATGTTTCCCAGACTCAATAAGATGATAATAGAGATATTGAATGAGTATGGGTACAACGGAATGACTGCGCCGGAATCATTAGTGTTTGATAATAAGATACTAAAAAGCAACTGGTCACACAGGCATTTTGCATATGCCAGCGGTATAGGAACATTTGGGCTAAACAATATGTTAATTACAAAGGCGGGATGCTGCGGGCGTCTAACAACAATTGTGACAAACCTGAATGTGGAACCGGGAGAACCCATGAAAACGGAGCTGTGCCTGTACAAACAGAAGAAAACCTGCGGGGTCTGTGTGAAGCACTGTCCTGTGAATGCACTTACATATGAAGGATATGACAGAAAGAAGTGCTATGCCATGTGCAGGGAGAATGCGCAGGAACACACAGAGTTCGGCAGTTCCTATCTAAACAGTGAAGGCGAAGTAAATGCAGCGGGCAGCGAGGTCTGTGGAAAATGTGTTACCTACGCGCCCTGTACTTATAAGGACACATAAAAAAGTGGAGGATACACAAAAAATGAACGATGAAATTACAAGAAGCTGTATAGATTGTGGAACTGCCAACTGTGGTTCACAGAATAAAGTCTATCCTAAATTCTGTCTGACAACAGAGAACAGCGACCAGGAACTGCTGGATGCTGCAATAAAAGAATATGATAAAGAAGAGAATAAGCAGATTATGCTTAATGCCGCAGAAGTTGAGTATGAATTCTACTGTAAAATGACCAGAGTAGAAGAGACGATAGAATTTGCAAAGAGAATGAATTATCATAAACTGGGAATTGCCACATGTGCAGGCCTGATTAATGAGTCCAGAATATTAGCACGGATTTTAAGAAGTCATGGTTTTGAAGTGTTTGGGGTTGCGTGTAAGGCGGGGGCGGTTGATAAAACTGAAGTGGGAATTCCCGAAAAATGTAAGGGGGTTGGAGCTACTATGTGCAATCCAATTCATCAGGCCATGAGACTGAATAAAGAAGAAACGGATCTTAATATTTTAATTGGATTATGTGTGGGTCATGACAGTCTTTTTTATAAGTATTCGAAAGCCCCTGTTACTACTTTGGTGGTGAAAGACCGCGTACTGGGGCATAATCCGGCGGCGGCGCTTTATACCGCAGATTCATACTACGGGAAGATCATGGGAGACCGATAAGGAGACGAAGAAACAGAAGCCCTGTACAGATTTTGATTGAGTATAGGAGATTAATTTGCTATACTCATATTATGAGAAAATAAATTTGCAAACGGTATGGGAATGAACAGTCATGGAAATCGGAAGAAGTCTGTATTGTACAGTGTTACATCTGCAGGCACCGGAAAAATGATTAGATCCAAAGCCGCCGGCGGATGGCAGAGGCGTACAGAGGTATTATGCCAGGCAAAGCATGACGCGCGCCTCGCAGTAAGTACGCCCTGACGTACTTGAATATGGAAAAAATTAGGAGGAGAAAATATTATGGGTGGGGAATGTCCGCGCTGCGGCGCGCCTCTGGAAGGGGCAACTTGTTCTTATTGCGGCTATGTAGAACCGCAGGAGACACAGAACAGTAGAATGGAAAATGGATATGTGAATCCACAGGATGTGAATAATAATGGATATGCCAATCCACAGGGGGCTAATAATAATGGGTATGGTACAGAAGTGTTTACAAATAGTGTGCCCGTATATCCGAATCAGCAATATGCAGAGGCCTGCAGCCCAAAGAGCAAGATGCTTGCGTTGGTTCTATGCTTCCTGGTAGGGTATCTGGGCATACACCGGTTTTATGTGGGGAAATACGGGACAGGCATCGTGTGGTTTGTGACAGCAGGGTGCTTCGGATTTGGCTGGGTTGTTGACATTATCATGATTGCCATAGGATCCTTCACAGATAATACCGGTTTGCCATTAAAGAGATAGTATAAGTATGATTGATAAGGGACAGGGCCGTTTTTTAGGATCTGTCCCTTTCTATATAGGAAAAAGCTATAGAAGATTATTAAAAAAAGAATACATTTGTCCACAAAATCAGACACTATCCAGTGAGTACTAAAAATAAGATGAAGCCCTATTACATTAATGTTAGAATAATATCACCGCATGTTAAAGGAGCAGCTATATGGAATGGAATGAAAAATTACAGATCATTATCGACTATGTGGAGCATCATCTGCAGCGGAAAGAGGAGCCTGTTGACGTTCAGGAGATAGCAAAAATAGCGGGTTGCTCATATGGCTTCTTTCAAAAGGTGTTTTCATATATGAATGGCATCAGTTTTGCGGAGTATGTCCGTTCGAGGAAAATGACTCTTGCGGGCTACGATTTAAAAAGTACAGACATGAAAGTAGTTGATATCAGCTACAAGTACGGCTATGATTCTCCCACATCATTTACAAAGGCGTTTCACCAGTTTCATGGAATATCACCCATGGAGGCCAGGCGTGATCAGAGTGAACTGCGGATACTGCCTAAGATGCAGATTTCCGTAAAACAGCAATATTCCTGGAGGCTGGAACAAAAGGAAGCATTCCGTCTGGTTGGAAGGCGTACCCGCATATCACGGGAGAATGATGCCCATCTGGTTAAAATTCCCGGATTTTGGAGTGAGTGTCAAAGAGACGGTACCTTCGCAGCTTTGGCAACGATGGATCAGGGAGAACCCCGCGGCCTGTTTGGCCTGGTTGAGGAACCGGGGGATTCACCGGATGAAGTGGATTATTCGATCATGGCCGTCACAGACAGAAAGGCTCCGCAGGGATTCCATGAAATGATAATTCCACAGGCAGCATGGGCTGTCTTCGATTGCAGAGGGCCGGTGCCGCAGGGGATTCAAAATGGGTGGAAGTACCTGACAGAGGAATGGCTGATCAGCTATCCCTTTGCGCATGCAGACTGCCCGGAGCTGGAGTGGTACAGCAGCAATAACCCCTATGATCAGGATTATCTGGCTCAGATATGGATACCGATAGAAGAAAAATAAAAGAGGAGAGTATATTATGGACGAAAAGTTTGAAGAGTTTCTAGCCAGTGTTGACAGTAAAAACCAGGGCTTTGTAAAGGAATTGAATGATTATCTGACACAGAACAATTGTAAATGTGATATAAAATCCGCAAAGAGCGGGTTTGTTGTTTCCTATGTTTTCTGCGATACGAAAAAAACACTGGCAACGTTTGTTTTCCGGAAAACCGGAGTTAAACTGCGTATCTATCCGGAGAATCTTGGAAAGTATGCCGATTTTCTTAATGTTCTGCCCGAGAAGATGAAAAAGGATATCCGAAAATCCTCTGTATGTAAGAGGCTGTTAAATCCGGATGACTGTAATCCAAAATGTGTGACCGGATATTCCTTCAGCCTGGATGGGGAAAGTTTCCAAAAATGCAGGTATATGGCATTTATGCCCACACTGAATGAGGAAAACAACGCATATATCAGGCAGTTTTTAGAAAAAGAGCTGGAAGCCAGAGCACTGGCATAAAGCATCAGTTTATCAAAAGCCGCAGTCCCTGCATAATCAGCGGGAGCTGCGGCTTTTGTGATTTTAGCGTGCATTGCTTAGCAGTTTTCTCAGGCTCTGCGTTTCTACAATTCTATAGTTAGACAGCCATAATTGTTTGTCCTTACCTGCTAACTGTGGATTCGTATAGGTTTCGAACGTATTCTGCACGATATTTACCCCAACTTCGTTCCATATTTCCATAGGATCGAACAGCCAGGAGACCTCCTGATCGATTACGTCATATTTCAACAGACTGCGGAATGCCCCGAAAATAGGGTAAATATATCCGCTGGATACAACGTAATTGGTATCCGTGTACAGGAATTCCGTCTTGGCACTTTTTTCCAGTGATTCAATCCCGCGGACGCTGCCGAACCGGGGGACGCTGACGCCCAATGCCTTTTTATACTCCTGGTATTTGACAGGCAGTTCATGTTCGATAACATCGTATAAAGAAACCAGCTTGGGGATCTGTCTGGTCAGAGATTTATAAAAGGGGGTGTTATAGGCTTCCTTATAGCGCTTAAAGACCTGAGCCTTTCCAGAATAGCTCTGCACCGGGGCCGCAGAATCGTCAGGATATTTGGTGATATCAAAGGCATACATCAGGCGGAGCAATTCCGAGATATTAATGGGTTTATTTTCATTATCTTTGTATGCAATACGGCTGGCATACGGTTGGCTGCTGATTGCGTCTTTTATTTCCTCAAAATTGTCATCCAGATTAAATAGTGCAATGTCCGATACCTGGACAGAGGTATTCCGTGCATCGGATAGCCGGGAGATATTCTGTACATTTGTAATAACTTCGATGCGGACATATTTTGTGATTCCTGCAGGGATTGCATTGCGCTTTTTAATAATTGCGGTATAGGTATGGCCGCCGTCCAGAATTCCGTAAACAAACCGGTCATTTTCATTGTCTTGATCACCAATATCGATTGTAACTTCGGAATCTGTGCTGTTAAAAGTAAGCGATTTGGCAGCGATTACGATTCCGCGGTTGTTGATATAAAAGTCCGTCTCGGGTTCCGTGACCGCGGCCAACAGACTTTTGGCAACATTGGTGGTCATCTTTGGCTCCCTTGGGTTTACATCCAGGGGAATGTTTTCGGGCAGATCCTTCATGTCCACCAATAAATAATAAATAGTCTCATATGTACTTTCATCTTTCGCTCCTTTTTTATAGGGAGAGACGAGGGTTCGAAGGGAGTTGACTTTAAACTTCAGCGGTTTCTTCATAAATAATTCCTCCTTAGAATGCCAGAAATGCTTCCATGCGGTTGTCTTTATTATAAAAATAGAGTAATATAAAATCTATAAAAAATAAATGCACCATGGTGCATATTTGGAGAAATCATGGCGGAGAAAAAAGAATACAGCCAGGCGCTGGTCAGAGTGGGCGAACTGTTGTCGGGCAAGAGAAAAGGCCTTGGTGAACAGTATAAGAACAGAGAAAACTTCATAGACCTCAGAAGCGAGGAACTGTTTGGGGGAGAACCCTGGATCTCCCCGCGGCACCTGGCAAATGTAGAGCTGGGGAAAAATTGGATTAGCATTGAGAAGCTCATTGTATTGGCAAATGCTTTGGAAGAAAATCCGGTGGAGTTGTTTGAAGAAATTTTGGATGCTTATTTGGGGAAGGAATAGGGAATACAGTAAAATAACGCAGCTTTCATGATTTATTGCCAGGTCTGTTGAAAAAGATCTGTATTTCCGGTACACTAGAGTGAGAGCAGTCAGGATATATAAGAATACAAACAGGCAGGGGCTGCCTGTGGAGATAAACTATGAAAATATATGCAAAAACAGTTGGAGAGTTCATAAATGATGTAGAAAATAGAACCTTTCTGGCAACATTGGAGAAAAATTACAGAGTTTTAGCAGGGAAAGTTCAGACCGGTGAATACCGTGCATGGCAGCATTCTGTGCAGAAGTATATGTACGCGGTTATTAAGAAGGCAGGACTCCCAGTAGACGCCGGGATCGCTGTTGAATATCAGGTACCCGGGCTTTCCGAGCGGGTAGACCTGATAATAACCGGATTTGATGATAATGGAGAAATGACTGCAATATTAATAGAACTGAAACAGTGGTCAGCCATAGAATGCTGTGACAGTGCAGTAAGCTATAAAGTGCAGATCCCAATGAGCGGCGGGAGTGAATTGAGGGATCATCCATGTTATCAGATTAATTATTATAAAAATGCAATAGCAGGAGGTATTAGTAAAGAGGATGTCCCCCTGCACTTATGCCCGGCTGTAGTATTACATAATTACTGCTTACAGGAAAATGAAGATCCTCTTTTTCAAAATGGGTATAAAAATTATATGTTAAATATCCCCGTGTTTTTTAAAGGAGAGGATGAGAAACTAGAGTCTTATCTGGCAGAGAAAATTAAAAGCGGTGATAATGGAAGCGTATTGACTTATATTGAAACAAAATGCTGTGGTATTTCCCTGACTCTTTTAGAATTGTTAAAAAAATTGAGTGTAAATGACAGTTCCCTGCGATTAAATGCAGAACAGCAAAGAATGCAGGGAACAGTCATGAAAATGCTGAATACTGCCAAACGCGATAAACGTAAAAAAGTAGTATTGGTGCAGGGCGGTCCGGGAACGGGTAAATCAGTAGTAGCTTTGAAAATCTTGGCAGCATGTTTGTGTGAGCATACGGATATGAACTGTTATTATACTGCGAAAAATAAAGCACTCAGAGCAGTTTTGAGGTTTGACTTAAGACAAATAGCAGGAATGGAACGGTTTAGCAGCAGTATCGTATACCCTCCTTTCTTCGAAAAACTCGAAAGAAATAAAGCCAGTGTCATTACCGTTGATGAAGCTCATCGACTAAGCGAGGAAAAACAGATTGTGTCTATCATAAAAGCTGCGGTAGTTTCCGTTTTCTTTATAGATGAGGGACAGATTGTTTCCTTTGAAGATATTGGAACGAAAGAAGTAATTATGGAATGTGCAAAGCGTCAGGATGCGGATATTATCGATGCAGGAGAGCTGCAGGCACAATTCAGGTGCAGGGGAATGACAGACTATATCCAATGGGTTGACGCACTTTTGGAGAATGAGGAAGGAGAGGCAGTCAGTCTCAAGTATGATATCCAGGTAGAAGATAATTTTAAAAAATTTGAAGGTTCTCTGGAAAAGATGAACCGAAGAAATCTAAATACCAGAATTATTGCAGGATATTGCTGGGAGTGGAAGACGCGAAATGACCGAACAAAGAAGCTATATGATTTTAATATTGAAAATGAAAATCTGCGCTGGAATAATGATGACAAGATAGATCCTGTCAGCTGGGCTATAGGCGAAACATTTGATCAGATTGGCTGTATTCATACCTGTCAGGGATTAGAATTTTGTTATGTGGGAGTCATTATCGGAGAAGATCTGAGATATGAAAATGGGAAAATAATTACGGATATTAGTAAGAGGGCAACTGATGACTATACCGTAAGCAAGAGTGCAAGAGAAAAATTCTTACGTAAGTTTGGAATAGAAGCGACAATGAAACGAGAAGTGGATATTGTAAAAAATACATACAGGGTATTGCTGACACGAGGGACAAGAGGGTGTAAAGTATACTGCATGGACAAAGCTTTGGGAGAACATATTAAAGACAGACTTTCAAAGTCCAGTGGAGTGAATCGGGGAATATAAGGATGAGATACGATGATAATTTACAATGGGACAAAAACGGATTTTTTGAAAAGCGTGGAAGAAGATACAATAGCGCTGGAAATAGAAGCGGGCATGTATCAGAAGATGAACAGGCATACGGCATCCAATGAATTTCGGGCCTGGGAAAATTCGCTGGAATATATGTATAAAGTGCTGAATGATGAAGGAATTCCTCAAAATGCCGGAATTGCAATTGAGTATAACATTCCTCACACATCCAGAAGAGTGGACTTTTTGATCTCTGGTTATGATTTACAGAACAAAGGAAATGTGATTATTATAGAATTAAAACAGTGGGGCAATCTTGAAGCGGTGGATGGAAGAGACGGACTGGTAGAAACCTACACAGGAAATGCAGTACGCCGTGTGGTGCATCCCTCCTATCAGGCATGGTCATATGCAATGCTGATTGGGGATTATAATCAATCTGTCCAGAACGAAGGAATTCGTCTCTTTCCCTGTTCGTATCTTCACAATTACAGAAGAAAATCAGATGATCCATTAGATGCAGTGCAGTATTTGGAGTATCTAAAAGAAGCTCCTGCATTTACACGGGGGCAGGTTAAAAAATTTAGGGAATTTATCAAAAAGCGGATTGTTGCCGGTGATAACAAAACCCTAATCTACCATATTGACAGTGGCAGAATAAAACCGTCTAAGAGTCTGCAGGACTCCATTGTTAATATGCTTAAGGGGAATCAGGAATTTGTCATGATAGATGATCAGAAGGTAGTATATGAAGAGATTCTTGGATTAGCAAGACAGTCCCAAAGAGATCAAAAAAAACGGGTAATTGTCATACAGGGAGGTCCGGGTACGGGCAAGACGGTTGTAGCGGTTAATCTGCTGGCACAATTGACATATGAAGAGCAGTTTTGTCAGTATGTTTCGAAAAACAGTGCACCGAGAAATGTTTATCTAAAGAAATTGAAGGGAACCATGAAGAGAAGCAGTATTGATAATATGTTTAAGGGGTCAGGCGCCTATACTATGATGCCGAAAGACAGCATGGACACGCTGCTTGTGGATGAGGCCCACCGCCTAAATGAAAAGTCCGGTATGCTTCATAATCAGGGAGTTAACCAAATCATGGAGATTATACATGCCGCAAAATGCAGTGTGTTTTTTATTGACGAAAGTCAAAGGGTAACAATCAGTGATATCGGGAGTAAAGCTGAGATTCAACGGTGGGCAGAAAAAGAGGAAGCAGAATACTTTGAAATGGAGCTGACCTCACAGTTCAGATGCAATGGGTCCGAAGGGTATCTTGCCTGGCTGGATGACGTGCTGGAGATCCGCCCAACTGCTAATTACGATCTGCAGGATTTGAATTATGATATCAAAATTCTGGATTCCCCAAAGGAAGTACATGAAATAATCATTGAAAAAAACAGAAGTGCCAACCATGCCAGAATACTTGCCGGATATTGTTGGGACTGGCCCAAAAAGGGCAGAAATAACTCTGAGGTGCATGATATAAAAATTGATGATTTTGAAATCAGCTGGAATCTGGAGAACACCACCACATTTGCAATCGACGAAAACTCTGTTAATGAGGCTGGCTGTATTCATACATGCCAGGGGCTCGAATTCGAATATGCGGGGGTTATCATTGGCAATGATATGCGCTTTGAAAACGGCCATATCGTTACTGACTTTACTAAAAGAGCTTTAACGGATCAATCACTTAAGGGAATTAAGAAAATGAGCAGAGAAGACCCGGAACATGCAGTAAAAGTTGCGGATGAATTAATTAAAAACACATATCGGACACTGATGACACGTGGCATGAAGGGATGCTATGTCTACTGTGTTGACAAAAATCTGGCAGAATACCTGAAAGGAAGATTACAGTAAAATGGAAGATTATACAGTGAAAGAATTAACGGAGAAAGTAAGAGCATTCTGCAGTGAGCGTGACTGGGATCAGTTTCATAATCCTAAAGATCTGGCAATTGGGATTTCAACAGAAGCGAATGAACTTTTAGATATATTCCGCTTTAAAAACGAAGAGGAAATGAAAAAAATCATGAACGATGAAATAAAGCGCCGGCATGTTGAAGAGGAATTGGCAGATGTACTGTTTTTTGTACTGCGTTTTGCTCAGATGAATCACATGGATCTTAAGGATATACTGACCAGTAAAATACAGAAGAATGGCCAAAAGTATCCTGCCGATGAAGTGAGGGGTAAAAACTTTAAATATAATGAATATAAATAAGTGAATAAGTAAAGAAGCTAGGCAATAAAATGCGGGATATAGGGAATTACTTTTATATCCTATCCAGTAAAACATAAAAATCTCTTGACATACATACCGTAAGTATGTAAAATAAACATACCGTTAGTATGTTACGTAGAAATAGGAGTGAGACATGGCAAGAAACAAATATCCTGAAGAAACCAGGAATTTAATCATTGATACCGCTGCCCGTCTGTACAGTGAGAAGGGGTATGACCATACATCCATTCAGGACATTATCGATCACCTGGGCGGTTTAAGCAAGGGGGCTATATACCATCATTTTAAGTCAAAAGAAGATATCATGATGGCAGTAGCAGATAAGATGTATCTTGGCTCTGAGTCAGAGATGATGAAAGTCTCCAATAGAAAAGATCTGAGCGGGATGGAAAAGCTGAAGGAACTTTTCAGGATATCTGCTTTCAATCCTGCACAGAAGGAGATGTTTGAAGTGGCTCCGGATATGCTGAAGAACCCGCAGCTTCTCGTGCTATATTTGCGTGACTCTGTCCAGAGAGAGGCGACGGAAATGGTCTGGAAAGTGATCGAGGAGGGAATCGAAGACGGTTCCATTCAGACGGATTATCCAAAGCAACTGGCGGAAGTTATTATGCTGCTGGGAAATGTATGGCTCAACCCAATGATTTATCATTGCGGTCCGGAGGAGATGATTGAGAAAGTAAAATTTTATCACATAATACTGCAATCATTTGGGATCAATGTTATTGACGATAAAGTGCTGGCTGCTTTGGAAGAATATGCAGCTATATATCAGAAAAACAAAAATACTTAGGATGTTCACAATCTGTCCTGTCCAGGCAGGACAGATAATTTTTGAACATATACATACCAACGGTCGGTATCTAAAATAAAAAATGGAGGCAGAATATATGAATCAGAAAAAAGGATTCTCAAAAGATTTTTGGCTGGTCGTGACCGGTCAGATTATTTCGTTGTTCGGCAATGCGGTTATGAGATTTGCATTGCCTATTCATCTGCTGAACGTAACGGGTTCGGCGGCGGTACTTGGCGTTGTTTCCGGGTGCGCATTTATTCCTCTGGCAGTAATGTCACCAATCGGAGGTATCATAGCGGATCGGGTAAATAAGAGAAATATCATGGTATTTCTGGACTTTTTTACTTCGGCCCTGACAATCCTCTTTTTACTATTTTACGGAAAAGTTAATATAACGGGGCTTGTTATGGTGATGCTGTTTATGCTTTACGGCATATCCGGCGCTTACCAGCCTTCCGTGCAGGCCAGCATACCGGTGTTGGTGTCCGGTGAAAGAGTGATGCAGGCAAATGCAGTCATTAATATGGTATCTTCGCTTTCAGGCCTTCTGGGGCCGGCACTTGGAGGAATTGCATACAGTTTATGGGGGATTTACCCGGTTTTGGCTATGGCGGCAGGATGTTTCTTTTTATCGGCGGTCATGGAACTCTTTATTCATATCCCTTCTTCACGGAGAACGCGGAATGTCTCCGTTCTGCGTGAGGCAGCTGCGGATTTAAAACAAAGCATATCTTATATCAGCCGTGAGAAGTCTGAGATCGGAAAGCTGACACTTTGCTGTGCCGGGGTAAATCTGGTGATGTCCTCCCTGATGATTATAGGGCTTCCCGTAATCGTTATGCAGCTGCTGAGGTTTTCAGAGAGCGAAGCATCCAGATTGTATGGATTCATGCAGGCGGCTCTGGCGGTCGGCGGTCTGGCAGGAGGAGTAGGGGCCGGCGTGCTGGGGGCAAAACTGAGGGTGGACAAAAGCTGGAAACTGTTGGCATACTGCGGAATTCTTCTGGTGCCCCTCGGAGTTATTTTAATGATAGACGGTCCGGCATACCTGACTTATACGTTACTGACGGCAGTAGGAATGGTTATCATGGCTTTATCTTCTATTTACAGTATACAGATTATGTCCTATATCCAAATGACAGTGCCGCAGGAAATGATCGGGAAAGTAATATCCTGGATCATTGCGGTATCAACCTGTGCACAGCCGGTTGGGCAGATGGTCTATGGTTTTCTGTTTGAGAAGCTGGATCATGGGGTGTTTATTATCTTTTACGCGGCAGCTGCGCTTGGGCTTCTGATTGCGTGGTACAGCAGGAAAGCGTCGGGAGAACTTGGGGGTGAAATGCAGCCAATATTCTGAGTTTCAACTGAATATATTGCAGAAGCATGCTGATTTCCATCTCACGGAGTGATATAAATAAAAAAAGTGATATGGAGGCAATACATATGATATATGAGGGATGGGAAAATTTGTTTTCTTCCAAGATATTAGAAAGAGGCTATGATTACTGGGCCGAAAACCGTGGAACGGATTGTGGAATCCTGGAGATATAAGTATCGGAACAGGCCGGCTATGATGGAAGAGATAAAGTACTTATAACATTTCATAAAAAAAGTTAAGAGCTGTTGTTTCATAGTGGAAGAAACTTCTATGGAGCTGCGGCTCTGTTTCTTATATAATAGGAAAGTACTAAGCACTTTTCTATTATATAAAAACCCTCCGGGGAATGCACACGCCGCGATAAGGTATATAGCCGCAAAGCGGCATCGCGGCGGCGCCAAAGTGTACAAGCCCCACACGAGTGAGGGGGTGGGGCTTGTACACTTTGATCTATAATAGAAACGCAGTGAATTATAACTGGAAAGCAATGCGCAAGGTTGTTATAATAGAAGAAGATTAATCTTGAAAGCGGATAAGCCTTCCATATCTATAGGCGGAGGGCAGGCAAACAGATTTCAATAAAGTCTTAATTGGAGGATCAAGATGACAAAAGAAGAATTAGCATTGGAAATCATAGAACGTCTGAAAAAGGAATATCCGGATGCGGACTGTACCCTGGATTATGACCAGGCATGGAAACTGCTTGTGAGTGTGCGTCTGGCAGCACAGTGTACTGATGCCCGGGTAAATGTGGTGGTAGAAGATTTATATGAAAAGTACCCGGATGTGGATGCGCTCGCCCAAGCAGATGTGCAAGATATTGAGCGAATCGTAAAGCCATGCGGGCTTGGCAAAAGCAAGGCGAGAGACATCAGCGCCTGCATGAAAATATTAAAGGAACAATATGGCGGCGGCATTCCTAAAACCTTTGATGAGCTGCTGAAGCTTCCGGGGGTAGGAAGAAAAAGCGCCAATCTAATCATGGGGGACGTATTCGGTGAGCCGGCGATTGTAACAGACACACATTGCATCCGCCTGGTAAACCGCATTGGACTGGTAGACGGAATAAAGGATCCTAAAAAAGTAGAGATGGCCTTGTGGAAACTGATACCGCCGGCAGAAGGGAGTGACTTCTGCCACAGGCTTGTATACCACGGACGGGATGTCTGTACGGCACGGACAAAGCCGCACTGTGATAAATGCTGTCTTGCGGATATCTGCGCAAAGTCAGGAGTGGAGTAGAAGAGATACGGATGAAAGCAATGACTGAAAAAACACTGAATTATTTTGATATATCCCAGATCTGCAATTCCGGACAGTGTTTTCGGATGAGCCAGAAGGGGGAAGATACATATTCCGTGATCGCCGGGGAAAGATATCTGGAAATCCAGCAGAGCGGGAACCAATGCACATTTTATTGTGATGAAGCAGAATACGAAAATTATTGGAAGCACTATTTCGACCTGGATACAGACTATGAAGACTATCAAAAATGTATCAGCCAGCGTGACCGATATCTGTTGTCTGCCTCAGAATTTGGCAGCGGCATCCGCATCCTGCATCAGGACTTGTGGGAGATGATCGTGTCGTTTCTGATATCCCAGCAGAATAATATTGTCCGGATCAGAAGATGCATACAAAATATCAGCGAAAAGTACGGGGAAAGAAAACAGGATGCTGACGGAAACATTTATGATACGTTTCCGAAGCCGGAGGCTTTGGCCTGCCTGGATGAGGACGAGCTGAAGGCCTGCAATCTGGGATACAGGAGCAAATATGTGGTCAGGACATCCAAAAGCGTGGTAAATGGTGATATATCCCTGGATGAGATCAGGCAGATGCCGTATAAAAAGGCGAAAGAAGAGCTGTTGAAGCTATTCGGCGTGGGCGAAAAGGTGGCTGACTGTATCTGTCTGTTTGCGCTCCACCACCTCCAGGCATTTCCAGTAGACACTCATATTAATCAGGCTTTAAAGCAGCATTATCCGAAGGGTTTTCCGAAAAGGCGGTATAAGGGCTGTGAAGGGGTTATGCAGCAGTATATATTCTATTATGAGCTTCTGGGAAAATAATGGATTGGTTCATATACAAAAGAAGATCGATGACGGATTGAGCGGCGGTAAATTTGTCGGGTAAGGGATTGGTGGAAACATGAGTATGGAATTAAAATTGGATTCAGAAATTATCTATGAAAATAAACTAGATACAATTAAATTTGCAAAAATGCTGGATGACCCTTCCCAGTGTTATAAATTCTATTGGCTCGAAGCAATCCTGAATTTAATTAGGGATAATGAAGTGGTAAGTTTTGATGCTATTATTAATGAAATGATCTGCGGGGCCTGGTATACAGTCACCTGTTTTCACCTTCATCTGGGACCGGTTATAAAAAACAAAACAGAGAATTTTCTTGAACATGCCATTAACACTCTGGCTAAGAACTCGGATTTATCACAAGATGCAGAAAGGGAAGACATTATAGCGGCCATCAAGCTGAATGAAAAGGAACTGAGAAGTGATAAAACGAACCTTACGAACTGCGTTCCGTACAGGCTTTTGTCATCTTTCCTGGATGAACTCGGGGGCGGGAATAAACTTTGGAACCAGCGGGGGAGGCTGATTGAGTATATCAATCGGATGAATGAAAAAACATCGCTTCTCTACACCATTATTGATGGAAAAGGACTGCAGAAAAAGATCCGGATTAATCCCCACTGGAGGCAGCTGATACTAGATAACTATCCTGTAATATACAGCTGGATCCAATTAAAGAAAATCCGTTTTCTGCAGGACCGTAACCCGGGAGTTCCCGGCATCATATATAAATTAGAGCGCGAGAATAACAAGATCCGGAAATTGCATCACGCCAGAGAACTATGGAAAAGTGCGGTCGAAATAGGCGGCTCCCCGATATATGATATCTACTCAGGAAAAGAATTGGATCTTAAAAGTTATGACTTGGATCACTTTGTTCCACGGTCATATATCGCAAATGACGAATTATGGAACTTAACGCCAATGGAGAAGAGGCTGAATTCCAGCAAGAATAACAGACTTCCGGAATGGGACAGCTATTTTCCGGGGCTGGCTGGCAATCAGTATTACTTATATAAAATTGTTTTCAGCAATCCCGGTATCCGTAAAAAATTCGAAAATTGCAGGAGAGATAATCTCAATGCAATATGGGCAAGTGAAACCTTATTTATCGAGGGAAACACGGAGGAAAGATTTACGAATATACTTGAACATAATTTAAAACCACTGCATGAATCCGCCTTGCTGCAGGGATATGGATTATGGAAATGTCCTGCGGATTTGATTCTGTAGCTGCTTCCTTGAAATAAATAAGAAATCCAGAAAGTTTATGGAAGGCGGGAAATACGGATGGAAGATAGTAAGACAATCACCTATTATAATGAGCATGCAGAGGAATTTATAGAAAACACCTGGAAGGCTGATATGTCAGAAGTTTACGGCCGCTTTTTAAAATACATGGAGCCAGGTGCGCATATATTGGATGCGGGCTGCGGCAGTGGACGCGATAGCTATTGGTTTATGCAAAAGGGATACCAGGTGACGGCTGCCGATGCATCGGAGTCGATGTGTAAAGCTGCTGAACGACTGACCGGCCAGCAGGTAGTGCAGTTCCGTTTTGAGGATATGGATTTTCAAGAGGCGTTTGATGGTATATGGGCCTGCGCCTCTTTGCTGCATGTAAAGAGAGATAAGTTACCGGAGATAATCGGGAAAATGATGACTGCCTTAAGAGAGGGAGGCGTCCTATATGCCTCATGGAAATACGGGCTTTCTGAAAGATGGTCTGGTGACCGGTATTTTTGCGATCTTACACAGGAAGAAATGTCACAAATACTCTCGGAACAAGGTGGATATATATTAGAGGAATGATGGATTTCAGAGGATGTGCGGGTAGAACATAAATCAGAAAAATGGCTGAATGCTATTATCAGAAAAAGGAATCGAAAATAGAATGAATAGCTCGAATTAACTGTCAAACAGAGATATACAATCAGTCAATTAAACTGTCAAAATATTTTTTATAACAGAGTGCCTTATTCTAACGGAGGATAAATATAGAAAATGAAGAAACAAATATGTATAGAAGATATTGCTGAAGAATTAGAGGTATGCACGGATAGCTGGGTACAGTTTTTAAATACCGAAACCGGTGAAATAGTGGCGTTGTCGGATGGCATGTGGGTAGACCGGGATGAATAATTAGAGGAAGAGATTGATGCTTCGGATTGTTATGAACATCTTCCGAACCAATATGAAATACATGAGTGGAAGATTATGGAGACGTTTGCGCTGGGAGTGACATCGGAAAGAAAACAGGAGCGGCTTTTGTTGGCACTGCATGGAAGAAAGGCTTATTGTCATTTTAAAGATGAAATTATAAACTTAGGTATTGATGAAGAATACTACGCATATCGATTCCAGGCGCTATGTAAAATTGCGGAAGAATGGTGTGAAGAGAAAGAGATTCCGTATACCACCAGGGAGGAAAGGCACTAATGAAAAGAGTAGTATTTATTGGGGAAGAGGAAGAAGTGCTTGTGTTTCATCAATGTTCAGCTTTTATTTATGAATGGTTACTGAAGCAGGCACATGTAAAAGAAGAGTCTTTGACAGATTGGCTGTTATATGATATATCAAGCAGCAATCCGAATATTTATTATAAGGCATTTTCACGTCATGAAGAATCAGAGAATGGAGCAGATTGGGAGTGGTGGATATTAACAACGGATCCTCTTTATAAAGATAAGTATAATGGGTATAGATTTTTGGTACAGGCTAAAAAGTTATGGCCAAATAATCAGGATAATTATTCATTATTAAGTTATGGTAATAAAAATGGATTCCAGATAGATTTGCTTTTGAATGAAGCCAGGTATAGAAATGCGTATCCATTATATATGTTCTACACGACTACACAACCGGACATAACAGAACAAATAAAAAATATTCAATTTATACAGGAAGAAACACTCCGATGGTGTGAAGACTGTAATAACGGATGTTTTTTATTAGATGCTGGAAGTATTAGTGAGATTCTTTTTAATTTGCCAAGACATAAAATATTTGATACAGAGATCGTAAATCATTCATGGAAATTATCTCTTTTAGATAAATTGTTTCAGGATCGAAGCAAGAGCGGTCATTTATTGAATGAATTCAATCAGAGATTGATACAACTTGGTGGAATGGACTCTAAATATAATGGCGGGGTATATGGCATTAAGCATAGTAGTAGAGGAATTCCGAATTACTTAAAGTTTTTTGTTGAGCACCAGGGACAAGACCTTGGTTGGCTTGAGAGAGAAATGAAGTTCGAGATAAAAGAGATTGGCGGATTAGCTGTTATTGACCTGCGCGAGTGATACGGGCGAAATCGGTGCCTTAAAGATAGAAGGGGACGTGAAATAAATGCCCTGACTGATAATATTTATGACCGTAAAATTTATATGAAGGGCATTGATCACAGTTACTATTATGAAGGTTATTATGTTTTCAAGACCGAAGAATTAACAAAGCGGTAAGCGTGGAGATAGTTATTGAACAAAAATTCAAGGAGATTTTGGTTTGGAAAACTTAGACAGATATAAACGGAGGAAATATGCGATATCTCTCAGTTAATGAAACAGCGAAAAAATGGAATATATCGGAGCGAAGTGTGAGAAATTATTGCGCTCATGGGCGTGTAAAAGGCGCATTTCTTACCAGCAAGACCTGGAACATTCCGGAAGATGCTGAAAAACCAGAGCGATCCAACAAAAGAAAAGAACAGATAACTTTGCTGGATATTTTGCAGGGACAGAAGGCAAGTAAATATTCAGATGGAATTTACCATAAGACTCAAATTGATTTAACATATAATTCAAACCATATGGAAGGCAGCCGTCTGACTCGCGATCAGACCAGATATATTTTTTAAACTAATACTATCGGCGTGGAAAATGAAGTTCTCAATGTGGACGATATGATTGAAACAGCAAATCATTTTCGTTGTATTGATATGATCATTGATCATGCAAAATTCGCTTTGACGGAAAAGCTTATTAAGGAACTGCACCTGATACTAAAAAGCGGAACCAGTGATTCCAGAAAAGACTGGTTTGCAGTGGGAGAATATAAGAAACTGCCAAATGAGGTGGGCGGCATGGAAACCGTACTTCCGGAAGAAGTTGTCGACAAAATGAAGGCCCTGCTGGCAGAGTACAATGCGAAAGAAGAAAAGACCTTTGAGGATATTTTAGATTTCTATGTGAAGTTTGAGAGAATCCACCCATTTCAGGACGGAAACGGCCGTGTGGGCAGACTGATTATGTTTAAAGAGTGTCTGAAATATAATATTGTTCCGTTTATCATCGAGGATCATCTAAAACTAATTTATTATCGAGGATTGAAAGAGTGGGATAATGAGAAGGGGTATCTGACAGATACCTGTCTGACGGCGCAGGATAAATATAAAGTTTATCTGGATTATTTCAGGATTGAGTATTAAGAGTATCTTTAGATTACCACAGGTTTATCCTAAAGTATCAACTTGATACTTTAGAAATATTGCAAAGGGACAAAGTGACTTTGACAATTTTTAAATTCATCAAAACAATGATATTTAATGACTGAGAGATGATGTTTGGAATTATTGCGGTAAAAAGCTAAACAGTGCGATCATCTACAGCATAACGGAAACAGCTAAGGCGAATAACCTGAATCCGTTCCGTTATCTGCCCCACATCCTGACAGTATTGAAGGTCCATCAGATGATACGGATTACAGCTTTATTGAAGAACTGCTTCCATGGTTCGATCAGTTACCGGAGATCTGTCGGAGCAAATCTAAAACAACCAATGTGTAGACCTGGCCGCCGGAAACGGCGGTAAAAAATGAGCCAGTACTCATGTTTTACCGTATACGAAAAATACGCGGATGGATATAACTAGCTGAGCCTTTTTAACGAGGCAGAGCAGGAAACAGATCCGGATGCGCCGGAGCCGGAAATGGAGGAATTTCTCCAGGGCAGGTATGCCCCTGGAGATGCAACCCGTGTCCAGTATCACAGAAACTGCGCTTATGAATGGACTGAAGCCATACAACTATCTCTCACATATGATGGGAAAAATGAAAGATTTCGGTGCGTTTCCGGCAAATGAAGAGATGGTGGATATTCTCCCATGATCCGCCAAACTGCCGGATGATTACCTACTTACCTACATTGGAAAAAGTAGCTTTTTAGCTTTTGCATTGTTCCGAAAAATGGGTAATATTATTCCGATAGCGTTGCTATTATTCCGATAATTGGGTATACCGTTGTTTGAAGCGAGGTGCTGAAATATGTATATGTCAGTAAAACAGACCGCAGAGAAATGGGGCATTTCAGTCAGAAAGTATCATTAAACAAATTCATTATTTAGTGCTGGCTGATAAAAAAGATGACAAGGGTGTATACAGAAAAGTCCCGGTAAGAATTATGGGGGCAAAACGTGAGCCTGTATAGCCGTATTTAATCCAGCCGAAGATGGAGCAGCTGCTGGAGGGGTATAGAAAAAGTCCAGAGCATATCATTCCCAGGCTTGCCCGGTTTCATATTGAATTTGAAGGTATTCACCCGTTTATCGATGGTAATGACCGCACGGGGCGCTTGCTTGTGAATCTGGAATTGATGAAAGCAGGATATCCACCGATCGATATAAAATTTGCGGATCGAATTGCGTATTACAGTGCTTTTGACGAATACCTTGTGAAGCATAATTTGGGAGCGATGGAGAAATTATTTGCGGGGTATGTGAATGAAAGACTGGACAGCTATTTAGCAATGCTAAAAGAATGAATATTGTTGTATGGGAGATAAAAATGTTTGTTTCAGAATACTTTGGCTTTGATAATGAACTGAATGTTAAGAATGTATTTGACTGTATATTAGATAAAGATAGCCTATTTTTTATTAACCTGAAATGTGTTATTCAAAAGCTGGAAGGAATATAATCAAGATGAAAAAAATACTATTCGTCTGCCACGGCACTATCTTGAAAAGTACTGAAAAAGCCAGTAAAATCAATGGTTTCGTGGCAGATAAAGGCGTTTACTACACCATTTTTGAAAGAACCTTGAAGTGACAAAATTGCAAAAGATGAATGAATTTGATAATTTTGTAGAAATTTAAAATGTACTGGATTATACTGCGAATTGGGTAGACATCGTCTACCCAATTTGACTAAGAAAATGTATATTTATTGACTTTTGTGCTTTGTAATTGTATAATAACAAGCATGAAAGTTAATAGAAAGTAGAGGATTATTGTGGGAGCAACTGAAGAGATTATTAAGATGGCAAAAGGGAATAATGGAACAGTTACTACTGCAATGGTGGTTGCAGCAGGGTTTTCACGTGGGAATATTAAATACCTTGTTGACAAGGGAATGATAGAGAAATCGTCCCGAGGTATTTACATTTTGCCGGAAGTTTGGGAGGATGAAATTTTTAATTTACAGAATCGATTTAAAAGAGGAATTTATTCCCACGAAACAGCATTGTTTCTATGGGATTTAACAGATCGAACACCTAACAGATATCATATGACTTTTCCGATGAATTACAATTTGACAAACCCAAAGAAAGAGAATATTAGGTGTGTGCAGTGTAAGAAAGAGATATATGATTTGGGAATAGAAGAAGTAACAACACCGGGTGGAAATATTGTAAGAGTGTATAGTGTTGAACGAACGCTCTGTGATATTTTAAAGACTCATAGCCATGTGGACATTCAGGTGGTAACAGAAGCTTTTAAGCGTTATGCGGCTAATTCAAATAAAAATATTCCTGTTTTATCCGAATATGCAAAGCTTTTAAAGGTTGAAACAAAACTCAGATCATATCTGGAGGTACTGTTGTGAAAAATGCAATGCAGTTAAAGGCAATTATTAAAAATCTTGCAAAAGAAAAACATTTATCTGCACAGCTTGTAATGCAAAATTTTATGTTGGAGAGGTTATTGGAACGAATATCTGTTTCAAAATATCAGCAAAACTTTATCTTGAAGGGCGGATTTTTGATTGCAGCGATGGTTGGCCTTGACACTAGAGCAACCATGGATATGGACGCAACAATAAAAGGATTGCCTGTAAATGAACAGACCATTCGGGAAATGTTTGGAGAAATATGTAAAATAGAATTAGATGATGATGTGTCATTTAGCTTTCGTAGTATTGGAGAAATTCGAGAGAGTGATGAATATACAGGGTATCGGGTGTCGCTGTCGGCAAATTATCCGCCCATGGCAGTTCCCTTGAAGTTGGACATTACCACAGGTGATAGGATAACTCCAAAAGAAATAGAATATCGGTTCAAACTTCTTTTAGAAGACAGAAGCATTTCAGTGCTTGCATATAATTTAGAAACAATTATAGCAGAGAAACTGGAGACTGTGATATCCAGAGGTGATCAGAATACAAGACCAAGAGATTACTATGATATATACATATTGGCTAAGTTGCAGTATTCCAATATAAACCTCAATCGATTAAAAGAGGCATTAAGTGCAACAACGGAGAAACGTGGTTCATCAATAGTGGTTAAAGATTATCGTAGAATTATGAATGCTATTAAAAATAGCGAAGTTATGGAACGACAATGGAATAACTATCAAAAGGATTTTGATTATGCAATAGATATATTATTTGAGGATGTGTGTGACGTGGTTGTGAAATTGATGGGTGATTTGACAGATATTTAAATTGTTTTATTGTTTAAAAGGATTCTTTTTATAAAGGGGAATTAGGAAATGAATTATTCCAAGAAAACGAAGCCTGGAATGGGAGATCCATATTGGTATGAATGGTCTGTAGGACAGCAGTATATCATAGATATGCTTAATCCGGATAACAACATAAAATGCGTAGAGTTACAAGCTGACATAGGACTAGGCCTGGATGATGTGGTGGTAACATACGAGGATGGAGAAAAATTGTTTATTCAGGTAAAGCATACAAGAGCTGATGATACATTGACATTTGGAAATCTTGTTGCGATTGATAATTCAAAAAAAGATGAGAAAAACAAATATTCACTTCTGGGAGAACTTGCGAAATCCTGGATTGATGAAAAGGATAAGTATCAAAGAACAAGAGTCTGTTTATTTACAAACAGGAAAGCAGGAAATATAGTATCTTCTGCTGGGCAGGGCAGAAGTGTTAGGCGTCCGGCATTAAAGACATTCTGGGAGGAACTAAAAGAGCAAATTATAGGTGTAAAAACATTTAATGAGATAGCATTTCCAGAATACGAATCAGCATGGAATGAATGGAAATCACAGTTGAAGTATATTGAAAAGGATGAGGATAAACTATCATTTTTGCGTTGCCTTGAAATAGAAACAAATCAAGTGGGACTGATTGAAACAGAGGAAGATTTGTTAAGAAAATTGCAGATGGCATTTAATGCGAAGCCAGATGTGGCGAGAGCCTTATTGATGAAACTTGATCACGCATTAAGAAATTGGACAACTTCTATAAGAATAGCTCCATGCATTACGGCAGAAGATGTTTATGCAGCTCTTGCTGTAGACGAAGATACAGTTTGTTACAACCATGATTTAATTCCGTCAGAACCATTTTTTCAAAGTCGAAATGATTTGGTAAATAAACTGGAAACAGAACTGTTAGATGGGAACAGTAGAGTTGTTTTTTTATCAGGAATTCCAGGTATTGGAAAGACAAATATCGTAAGTAAAATCAGTGGAAAAAGAAATAGTATAGTTGATATCAGGTATTATGCATATGAGCCTATAGATCCATCAAAGGAATATCTTCCTATGGATGTTTCAAAACGTGTTGACAAGAAAAATTTCTGGAATGAACTTTTTAATCAGCTTAGAAAACTTTTAAAAGGCAAATTACAAAAGTATAATGTTCCTGTTGTTAATGGATTAATGACACTGGAAGAAATGAAAGAGCAATTTTTTAAAATAGCATCTAGGTATGCGGAAGATAATGAAAGAACATTTATTATTGCAATAGATGGAATAGATCATGCAGCAAGAGCTGGTTTTCTAGAAGAAACTTTTTTAGCTACGCTCCCAGATCCAGAATATATTCCGTCCAATGTGAAGATTCTTTTGGCAGGCCAGCCGAAGGAAGACTATAAGAATTATCCGCTGTGGCTATTTGAAGAATTAAAGAATGTAAAAGAAATAATTGTACCACCATTACAGGTATCGGATATTTTAACGCTTGTAGAAGATAAAATGCCAGAGAAAAATGCAGTTTATAAACAGCAGATATCAAATCTTATAGGAAAATATGCACAGGGGAATACGCTTGCAGCAATTTTTGCAGTGCATGAAGCTATGCAGCAGTCTGATCCGGTGAAGCTCGAGGAACAGTTGAAAAATAGAAAATTAAGTGGAAACATTCAAGAGTATTATAAATCCATATGGGATGCGGCAAAGAAAAATATGCAAATTCCGTTTGTGGATTATAAAATGGCGGGAGTGTTTGCTTTTTTTAATGAACCTATTAATGCAGTAAAAATGCAGGCATTTTTTCCGGAAGAAAACATTTCTGTATCAGGATGGAAAAATGTGTTGAAGGCACTAAGACCGCTGCTGATTGCAAAGGGTGAAAATTATACGTTATTGCATAATGATATCAGAGTGTATTTATCTGGAATCATAGGACAGGATATAGAACACGTCAGGGAGGTATACACTGGGCTTTCGGATTATTACTTGAACTTGAAAGAGAAGAGTCTGGCTTATTATAGCGATATTTTGCGCTTTCTAAAGCTGGCGGGGCGAGAAAAAGAATTTACAAAGGTCTATTCTGCAGATTACATTATTTCAGCATATGTTCATGGTGTTGAAATAAGTGAACTTAGAGAAATCTCCAAAGATATTTTAAAAGGTATAATTGCTCATAATCCGATTGATTGGACGAATATGAGATGTTTGGCTTTGGGATATATGACTATTGATCAAATTGAAAAAAGCAGTTATGAAATTGAAGAATCGAATTTTAGAAAAAGTTTGACATCAATAAATATTCACCCATATGAATGTTATGTACAGCCGGAATCTGTATGGAATTTTGATATACTGGATACAGTTATAAGTTTAGTAAAGCGTCTGTATGATGGGGGAGAATTAAATAGAGCCAAGAGCCTATTTAAAAATTGGTTTTCTGAAATAGACATTGAACAAATATACACGCACATGGTATCTGAGGATGATGACAAGGAATTCCTTTCTCCAGGATTCCAGAATATCGCAGATAATTTGGCTGAATGTGTGTGTCGTTCAGGAGAATTTTCAATTTTGTATGGGATGAGAGAGCTAGCAAAGATTAATAATGGATTTGCATATCATTTAACAGAATCTGTTTTGAAAAATATTTTTATATTTTTATCAGGCGAAGAACTTTCGAGTGCATTAGATACTTTAGAATTGGTATATATAGATCCGCTTGTTGAAGGTGTAAAGAAGTTAATCGAGCAAAATCGATATGAGGATATCAAACATGTAGATAATGTTTTACGTGATAGGTTGTCTCGAAATAGTATGGGGAAATTAGTATCTACATTTATGCAGATTGTAGCGAATCCTCAACAGTGGTCTAATGATTATAAAGAAGAAATATGGAATCAGATCGAAAATGTCAATTTACCAGATGACAATATTGAAAATTTGATGACATATTATAGTATTTATGTGATTGTAGCAGCATATTTGCAACCAAAAACAAGAAGTGAATTGGCGTCATCCATAACGGATACTTTCATGGAAAAGCATAATCATTATAATCGTTCTTATTTTGGGATGTATTTTAATAATATTTGTTTTATTGGAAAATGGTTATCAGCAAAACATGCAGGTATGAAGTTTTTCGAAAATGTAGCGGAAATGAAGCAACTCATGACAGCATTATTTATAAAACACTGGAATCCAAATGATAGAGACTTTGAAACTATTAAATTAAGGCCCTTTATACTTAAAACATATATTGCACTGTCCAGAAATGAGTCTGATATGTTTAAAGATACCGTTGATGGTATATGCGAGACTGCATTTTCTACAAATCCGGTTAATCAATTATTGGATGCAGGTATGTTTTATTATCAAAATGATAAAAAGCGGATACATGACTGGTTCAATGAATGGCTAGAAGAAGATGGAAAAGTTTGGAATGAAAGCATAGGGGAGCGCAATCGTATTATTCAGGATTTTTGTACCGCTAAAAAGAAATATGATATTAATACAATTGATATGAACAATGTATTGGAAAAAGCTCGATGGTCAGTTGTTGGATATGTATCTCATAAAGAGTACGCTGGAGATTATTTGTTAAGCTGGTATAATACACTTGTTGAATATGATGATAAGTTCATATATGAATATGCGGAAACAGTGAAAGAAATTTCGGATAAAATGGAAGTAGTAGGAGATAATCGTCTTGAGTATACGTTAAATAGCAAAATATTTGCAGACATATTCAGTGGCGGTTATTCGAAAATAAAAGAGATTTTACAAAACAACCATTATCTTGCGCAGGGATTTAAGGAACCATCTCATTTTGTAGATGGTTTGATTGGATATTTGAAAAATGCGAAATTAAGAGAATCAGAGCTACTTTCTATATGGGCAATAGGCATAGGGCTTCTTGATTGGCGAAACGAAGATAATCATGCAACTATTCATTCACTTCAGAGAGCATTAGAAATATGCGCAGAAAAAAATGGAATTAGGTCTATATATCATAGACTTAGAGAATATGGAGCTGCATACATCGATTTGAGTTCAGATCCAGTTAAATATATAATTCCGAATAGATGGTGTGACGCTGAAAATTCAGTTTCCATTAATGAAACCTCAATTAAAACGATTGAGAAATATCTTTCAGGCGATGAAAGTACTGTAAAAAATACCAAATTAAAAAAAATGATTCAGGAGTTGATAGACAGACATGAAATGCCTGAAGAAATTTTTAAAGAATTGTTAAGATATGAATTTGGAAAGGATTCTTATAGTATCAGGCATAATAGCATTTTAGAATATTTAGTTGAGCAGTCTACACCAGATCTTTCAGATCAGGCAATTTGTGATTATCTGAATGATGTAGTACAACGGGAAAGCAATTATTTGGAATTAGATTTACCGGAATTAGTTCGATGGAAGATGCATCAACAGGAGGAACAATATTGTAAAGAAGGAATGGATGAAATTATAAAAATGCAGAGAAGCTGGATGACAGCAGCTGGACATTTTCAAGAACCGGAGATAGAGGAAGACTATGATTATTATAATCTGATTAACTGGGACTATGCAGATAAAATAGAGACGTTGTTTTATCAGATAATGAAGCTGTTGATTTTGTCAGAGGATGCAGATGCCGCGCGGACAGCATTGACAGGATTGTTTGCAATGTTAAGATGTGATAATAGGTATCTGAAAAATATCGAGATGGACTGGAATAGCTATCATTATCGAGCTAAAGAGTGGTTGCTGATGATATATGAGTTGTTGTGGTGTTTCGATGAAAATAGTAGATCTGTGCTCTATGAGATTGTTCAAAAACACTGTAACGATGATGATTTCAATGTTGCACTATATTCAAATATTATGCTAGAAACATTGTGGCCAAGGCAGTTTCAAAAATACTTGAGGGAAGATAAAAAATTCTTTTCAATAATTCCAGAATGCGGAATAAAAAAGCTGATAAAAACGACAAGAGATACCCCATGGATCAATGGATATGATTGTGTCATAGAAATGAAGGAGAGAATTGAAAAAAGCCTGGAAATAAATTTGGATGATGTTGAAAGAAGGACAGCTGATTATGCGGAACAACTGCCAGAAATTCTAGAACTTATTAAACTAAATCGTTCCTCATCAAATTGCAAAGCTGTTTGTGATAAAGTAAATATTGCATTCTTCCGAGTGTTGTATAAAGATTGGGTATCTGGTAGATGGGATGGAGTAGAGAATGAATTGGCACGTATTATTTTGTCAGCATCAGAGCCATATACATTGTTAGTTACGCCATCATATTGGTTTGAGAATAAAGGAATACTAATCAGTAATGTTGAAAAATTTTCAGAATTCAGCAGAGAGAAACAGTTGTTACAAATTCGGGAAATATTGGAAATGAATGTACCAGATGAGAATGTAGTACTTGCAGGCGCTGTTGTTGATTACACTTATAAACAAGAAATATTTGGTTTTATGCTGACTTATTTAAATATTCCTGGTATGAAATCCGAATATGCAGCTTGTGCGTATGAGAGAAATTCAAAATTATTATTGCAGACAAGAGATGATTTCTATGAGGACCCACATTATAATATTACTATGCATCATAATGGCATAGAGAGTTTTAAGCAAAGCAATATTATGTGTGGTTTTAGCAAAGAAGCATTGTTGGCTTTTGGATGGCATATATCAATTGATACTGGTGGTGTTAAATTGTTTGATGAAGATGGTTCACAGATAGGAAAACTTGAATGTTATTATGGAAATAGAACCAGTCTTGGAAACCGGTATCATAGCAATCAACCATATATGCAAAGATGGATTGTAGATAGAACTGCGTTGGAACAGAAATTACTTCAAGTGGAAAATCCAAACTTATTAAAAGAGGTAGTAGATGTAGTGATTCGAGAATATGAGTAAGATGATATATTTTGTGTATCAGTTACTGTTTTACTAATCCGTTTACTACACCATTTGCCCGTGAATTTGCGTAGATTTATATAGATTTGCGTGAGTTTGGAGCAAAAAAATAAAAAATGAAAAAGCGCCAGAAAGCCAGTAATATCAAGGTTTGAAGGCTTATGAAAGGATATAAAAGATATGATTAAGATACTATTTATCTGCCACGGCAACATCTGCCGTTCCCCCATGGCAGAATTTGTTTTCCGCGACATGGTCCAAAAGAGAGGATTAGCCAATTCATTTTCCATAGCCTCAGCAGCCACAAGCCGCGAGGAAGAAGGCAACCCAGTCCATTACGGTACAGTCCAAAAGTTAAAGACCCAAGGCATCAGTACAGCCGGCAAATATGCAGTTCAAATGCAAAAGAAGGATTACGCCGCATACGACTACATCATAGGCATGGAGTACCGCAATATCCGCAACATCCACCGCATCATAGGATCCGACCCAGACCACAAGGTACACCGCCTTCTAGACTTTACCGTCAATCCCCGTGATATTGCCGACCCCTGGTACACAGGCAATTTCGACAGAACATACGACGATATAGTAGAAGGATGCGAAGGTCTGCTATTACATATCCTGGAAAATGAAAAAATTTAGCTGCGAAACAGATCCCGCCTGTTTTCACCGTAACATAAAATCACCAGAATTAGGAGATTAAGTATGAGATTAGAGCAGTTAAATCCCGTACTCCACATGGAAGATTACGAAGACATACCTGAAGACATTCTCCTCTGGAAGGATGATTCAGAGCTGCAGCAAGGGGCCGGATGGCTCCGGATCGCCAAGAAGATCCAAACAGCCGAGAGGCCGCAGCTAGACAAGCGTCTGTATACAACAGAGGGCGTCCCAATACCAAATCAGCTGTGCAATCAGCCGTGCGTAAAGGTCCCGTCCCCGCACAAGCTGTGTGTCGGCATAGGACAATATCACACAGAGATGGATGGAAACATCTATCTCTGTGTTCTTCTAAGCAGAGATACAAGAGAAGTCTTATCCTGTTCATTCGGTGTATACCGTTCCCCGGAATTAGTACAAAAAGCCCTGGAACTATTTTTCGAAATATACGATTATCCGAACCAAAACGGACAGGAAAAATACCGGGAAATATTACTTCTCACCAGCAGAAATCCGATTTACCAGAAAACGCGTTACACTGACATCCTCAGCAGATTTCCAATAGTACCAGTAATGCCCCCTCCCGGAAGCCGGGGCCAGGCGGCCATAATAAGCACGTATTTTTCTCAGCTGATGAGGAGGAAGGGCAGGACCATATTCTATACATGGCAGGATGCGATAGACTGGATTTCCGACGATATCACATGTTATAATGAACGGCAAAGATACAAAAGCGGACAAGTAATTTCATAAAGTATTCAGAAGAGAAGGTGTTTATATGTACATAGCAGATTTGCATATCCATTCCCATTATTCCCGTGCAACCAGCAGGGACTGTAATCTGGAAAACCTGGACTTATGGGCGAGACGAAAGGGAATCCACATTGTCGGAACCGGTGATTTTACCCATCCGGCCTGGCGGGAAGAAATGCTGGAAAAGCTCCAGCCGGCGGAAGAAGGGCTTTACACTTTGAAAGAAGAATACCGCATATCAGACGGCTCTGTAGCGGATGTGATGATCCCAAGGTTTGTAATCACAGGAGAAATCAGTTCTATCTATAAGAAGTACGACAGAGTCCGGAAGGTACACAGCCTGATTTTGCTGCCGGGCCTGGAGGACGCGGAGATACTGGCAAGAAAGCTGGAGATCATTGGAAATATCCATTCAGACGGGCGGCCGATCCTGGGGCTGGACTGTCATGATCTGCTGGAAATTATGTTGGAGTTGTGTCCCGGTGCAATTTATGTGCCCGCTCATATCTGGACACCTCATTTTTCCCTTTTCGGTGCTTTCTCAGGATTCGATTCGGTGGAGGAGTGCTTTGGGGATTTAGCAGGACATATCCATGCTATGGAGACCGGCCTGTCCTCTGACCCGCCGATGAACTGGCGGATTTCTGCGCTGGATCAGTATCAGCTGATTTCCAACTCAGATGCGCATTCCCCGGCTAAATTGGGCCGTGAAGCCAATCTGCTGGATATCGGGCTTTCGTTTACAGAACTCAGGGAGGCAATACAGACCGGAAAAGGCCTGCATGGAACGATTGAGTTTTTCCCCGAAGAAGGAAAATACCATTACGACGGCCACCGAAAATGCGGCATCTGCCTGACGCCCGCGGAGACGATAAAATATGGGGGCGTCTGCCCCGTATGCGGCCGAAAGCTGACAATCGGAGTGTCGCATCGGGTAGAACAGCTGGCTGACCGCGAAGAAGGCTATGTTCGGACTGGGGCGAAAGGTTTTGAGAGCCTGGTGCCTCTGCCGGAAGTGATTGGAGCATCCCTGGGGCACTCTGCGGCGAGTACAAAAGTACAGAAGGAGTATCAGAATATGCTGCGTACATTGGGACCGGAGTTCGAAATACTGCGGACGGTTCCTGAGGAAGAAGTGAAAAAAATATCGGGTCATCTGATTGCGGAAGGAATCCGAAGACTGAGAGATGGGAAGGTAGAGCGCAATCCGGGATTTGATGGAGAGTATGGGACAATTCAATTATTTACGCAGGACGAGATCGACCGTTTGGATGGGCAAATGAGTTTCTTTGATGCCCTTTGTATCCAGGCAGCAGAGACGGTAGAGAAACGCATCAACGAAGAGGGGAATCAGGCTGATAAGCCACAGATGTCCGGTGACGGCAAGGAGACTGCAGCGGAAACAGGGGCGGAAAATGTTGTACCAGAGAGCATGGCAGACGGTGAGAAAACTGTAGGGGAAGCGGACAGCCAGAACCAATCGGCGGGGCTCAACCCGGAACAGGAACAGGCAGTTCGTGCCGTGGGCAGCGCAATTGCCGTGGTTGCCGGGCCAGGTACCGGAAAAACAAAGACTCTGATAGCAAGGATTTTACATATGCTGGAGGTGCGAGAGGTAAAGCCTTCTGAAATTACTGCGGTTACATTTACAAATAAGGCGGCAGGGGAGCTGATGGAAAGAATCAAAAAGGCGATTGGCAGAACCAGAAATCTGAACAAAATGCAGGTAGGGACTTTCCACGCGATCTGCCTGAATTTCCTGAAAAAACAGGGGATCGAATTTTCACTGGCGGATGATGCGGCCTCAATGGAGGCGGCAGGAAGGGCATTGGACGAAACCGGGCTGAAGATGAAGCCAAAAGAACTGCTCCGGGTGGTTTCCCTTCTCAAATCGGGAATGTCCCCCGAAGAGATGCAGACCAGGCTGGTGCAAAACGGTGCGGATGAAGAGGAGACGGATATGCCTCTGAACTGGCAGGAAGGAGCGGATGCGTACCAGAGGATTCTTCAGGAACAGAAGCTGTTGGATTTTGACGACCTGCTTCTGGAGACATTAAAGCGAATGGAACAGGGAGTCGCGCAGGAAGGATGGGAAAAAGGGTTTTCCTATCTGCTTGTCGATGAATTTCAGGATATCAGTCCCATACAGTACCGTCTTATTCAGGCTTGGAACAAAGGCGGAAGGGAGCTGTTTGTAATTGGGGATCCGGATCAGTCCATCTATGGTTTCCGTGGATCGGATGCGCGTTGTTTTGAAAAGCTGAAACAGGATTATCCGGATATTCAGGAGATCCGGCTTGCATGGAACTACCGCTGTATACCTTCCGTACTTCATGCAGCTGAGTCTGTTATTTCACACAATCCGGGACCGGAGAGACGGCTTTTGCCCCACAGGCAGGAAAAAATGCCGGTACGCGTAGTAAAAGCAGCAAGCGAGATGGCAGAGGCCATATTTACAGCAAAGGAGATCAATAGGCTTACAGGCGGAATCGGCATGCTGGAAGCCCAGGAGATTGGCGCCGGAAGCGGAAAAGAACGGGGATTCGGTGACATCGCCGTGCTCTACCGCACACACCGGCAGGCTGACCTGTTGGAGAGATGCCTCAGAAAAGAAGGAATCCCATATGTTACAGCGGGAAGAGAAGCATTTCTGGCTGAGGATGAAGTAAGAGGGAGCATATCCTTCTTCAAATGCCTGGCGAATCCGGCGGATGAGTTTTCTAAGAAAATATCCCTGAAGCTGTTATGGGATATGGAAATCAATGTGGTGGCAGAGGGCGTATTTCAGGCAATGGCAGAAAAGTTCAGACCCCTCTATGCAAAAAGCAGAACTCAGAAGTTCCTGGAGAAATGGATAGAAGAAATGCAGATGCAGGATAGCAGTGCGATGAAAAAACTTGCGGGCATGACGGTGTTCTATAAAAATATGGATGAATTTATGGAGGCGCTGAGCATGGGTGTGGAGAGCGATTTAAAACGCTGCGGTGACAAGCGCTATACAGGCGAGGCGGTCACGCTTATGACGCTTCACGGGGCAAAAGGACTGGAGTTTCCTGTAACATTCATCTATGGTGTCAGAAAAGGGCTTATCCCCTTTGAAAAAGACGATACTGTTGATACAGAAGAGGAGCGCAGGCTTTTCTATGTTGGTATGACAAGGGCGAAAGACGAACTGATACTGACAACTTCCCAGGAAGAATCCGGATTTCTCGCGGAACTGCCTGAGGAGGAAATCTGCCGGGAGCGGGCAGACAAACGTAAAAATGCGGACAGTGGGAAACAGATGAGTCTGTTCGATTTTCTATAAAACCGGACAGCGGATAAACACTCAAAAAGGGTGTCTTAAAACTTTCTTTTGTTCATAATTTGGACAAGCAGGGCATATAATATCTCATATTTGTAATAGTGCCGGGAATGCGGCTGAAAAGGAGAATTATGGACAAGAAGAAAATCAGAGGAATAGCGGGAATAGCCGTTGTGTTAGCAGTGGCTGCGGCCGGAGTCTTTATCTATTCGGCCAGGAAGCCGGAACGGGCAGCAGGAAAGCAGGTAATGGCCGATCAGGTCAGCCGGCAGGCTTCATCACAGACAGAAACTCCGAAAGCCGGTGCTGAGAAACTTAATAACGGAGACACTCCCAAAGCTGGCTTAGCGGAATCATACACGGAGGAATCAAATACTGAAGAATCGAATACCAAGAAATCAGATCCTGTAAAATCGGACACTCAGGAACCAGATCCTGCAACAGAACCTGAGAAAACAGAGGACCAGATCATCATAGCGCTGGATCCAGGCCATCAGGGACCGGATGCGGGAATGATGGGAGAAGAAGAGGACGGACCGGGCTCCGGTATCATGAAGGCGAAGACAACATCAGGCACTGCAGGCCGTTTTACCGGACTTGCCGAATATCAGCTCAACCTGGATATAGCCAAGCAGGTAAAAGCGTGTTTGGCTGAACGTGGTTTCCAGGTGGTGATGACCCGCGAAAACCATGAAACATCGGTCAGCAACCAGGACCGTGCAAAGATTGCAAATGAATCCGGAGCAGAACTTTGTGTAAGGATTCATGCAAACGGCAGTGAGAGTCCAGAGAGTGCCGGTGCCCTGTGTCTGGTTATGTCACCGGATAATCCTTATGCGGGAGGCCTGTACGAGGAGAGTTTCCGGCTCGCAGAGAAAGTCCTGAATTCATACTGCGCAGCCACCGGTATTTATAACAGAGGCGTTCAGACAGACGATACCATGACAGGAATCAATTGGAGCCAGGTTCCGGTTATAATCCTTGAGATGGGATTTATGACCAACCAGCAGGATGATATGCAGATGGCAGATCCGGAATTTCAGCAAAAAATGGCTGAAGGGATAGCAAACGGTATTGAGTCATACATTAGAGAATGAGTTGACGATGAAACGGATGAGGAGTGGGATCCTTTCTTGGTCTGCAAATTCAAGAATAGTAAGAGGTGACACACAAAATCAGCCGGCAAAAGTTGATTATAGTTCAATTTTTGCCGGCTGATTTTGTGTGTCTTCTTTTACTGCTGTTTAGCACAGCGGTCAGAATCCCCAACAGAAAGATGCTTCCGTCTGCGTCCCGTCCCACGCCAGGCGTCCTCACTTTCATCTTCCCCACATGGAAACTCAGCCCCTTATTTGGGCAGGTTAGTTTATGGGGATTGTTTTTCCAACTTTGAGCAAGTATAGTTAATACAGAAATTGAAAGGGGGAGGGCTTTTTGAAAATCTCGATTCATACGGACAGCCAGATTGATGAGACTGAGATACAGATTACCTGCCGGCATTTGACTCCGCAGCTGGAGCGGGTGATTTCGATCCTGCGCATTTTAGATTTTAAGCTGCTGGGAGAGAAGGACGGAGAAGCGCATATACTGGACATTTCTAAGATCCTTTATATTGACACGGCAGATAAGAAAACTTTTTTGTATACCAAGGACGATGTTTTTGAATCTTGCTTAAAATTGTATGAGCTTGAGGAGGAACTGAAAGAGTTCGATTTCTTTCGGGCAGGAAAGTCCTGCATTATTAATCTGCGGCAAATCCAGAAGATCCGTGCGGATCTGGACAGGAAGCTGCGGGTAACGATGACAAACGGGGAGCAGCTGACCGTGTCCAGGCAGTATGCGGACTATGTGCGAAAGAAACTGGGGGTGAAATAAATGGAAGAAAAAAAGAATTTTTTTGACTTTGCGGAAAATGTACTTTGTACATTTGGGTTTATGATGATCCTGATGCTGATCTTTACTTTTGCTTTCGGAGAAGAGACCCGCACTCTTTCCACGATGTTCAGGCTGGGCGGGAGAGGGATTGCGCTGGCTACGATGTGCCAGTATCTGGGATTAGCCGTACTGATCACCGGGATAAGGTTTCTTTTCTTTTCAGAAAGGGCGGCAAAATATATGCCGGAATTGTACCGGATCTGCCTGATGCTGCTTTGTTCTGTCTTGGTAATTGTACTTTTTATTATTCTGTTTCGATGGTTCCCGGTTCATATGTGGCAGGCCTGGGTGATGTTTGTTTTATGCTTTGCAATATGTTTTGGGGCCAGTGTCTGGATTATGTCTGTTAAGAACCGGATGGAAAATGAAAAACTGGAGGAAAGCCTGGAGCATCTGAAGGAAAGGTGGAAGGAGGATCAGGATGGAAAACGCGATTAGTATCAGAGGGGTCAGCAAATCATTTTACGAAAAGCAAGTGCTTAGAGAGATCTCTATAGAGATCCATAAGGGGGAAGTCTTTGGCCTGCTGGGGCCTTCCGGAGCTGGGAAAACGACGCTGATTAAGTTAATTACCGGTCAGTTAAAGGCGGACCGGGGGAAGATCCGGGTACTGGGGCTGCCGGTTACTGAGCGGACCAAAATCTACAGCCAGATGGGGGCTATGCTGGATGATTCAGGTGTTTATGAAAGATTGAGCTGTTACGACAATTTGAAGCTGTTTACTGATATCCATGGGATTCCGAAAAGCCGGATTCGGGAAGTACTGCGCCAGGTAGGCCTGGACGGAGAAGGCCGTACGGCTGCATCCAGCCTGTCCAAGGGGATGCGCCAGCGTCAGATCTTCGCCAGGGCGATTCTGCAGGAACCAAAGCTGTTATTCATGGATGAACCGACCAGTGCTCTGGATCCGGCTATGACGGCGGAAATACACGGGCTGATTCGTGAACAGAAAGAAAAAGGCGCCACCATATTTCTGACCACTCATAATATGGAGGAGGCGGCAAAGCTGTGTGACCATATCGCGCTGATTCACCAGGGAAAGATTGTGGAATACGGTGAACCGGACGCGTTGTGCCGCAAGTATAACGAATTGAATCAGATTCAAATTTTATTTAAAAACGGAGAGATGCTGACTCTGCCCAATTCTCCAGAGGCTGCTGACACGATATCATCCTCCTTCCGGCAGGGAGAGGTAGAGAGCATCCATTCAACAGAGCCGGATCTGGAAACTGTATTTATGAAACTGACAGGAAGAAGCCTGGTGAAAGGCTGAAACAGGCAGTCACCTTGCAAAAACTGATATTGAAAAAGCGCTGCAGGGAGGTCTGTACGATATATTAGGAGGCAGATATGAGAAATGTAACCGCGATTCTGAAAAAACAATGGAAGGATACCCTGAAAAATAAAAATGTACTGATCCAGTTTGTCATGTTTCCTGTATTAGCGGTTATTATGACGTTTGCAGTGAAGATGCCGGGCTTGCCGAGAAATTATTTTGTTTATATGTTTGCGTCCATGTATATTGGAATGGCGCCGCTTATTGCTACGACGGAGGTTTTGGCAGAAGAAAAGGAAAAACATACATTAAAGGCGCTGCTGATGGCAAATGTCAGAATGCCTCAGTATCTGGCCGCAGTGGGCGGGTGCGTCCTGCTGGCGTGTCTGGCAGGCACGGTGTGCTTCGGTTTGACGGCTGGACTTTCCGGCATGGCATTTTTGAAGTTCTGCGGCGTAATGATGACGGGAATAATCCTGTCCGTTCTGATCGGTGCAATTATCGGAACTGTATGTAAAAGCCAGATGAGTGCAACCTCCCTGACAGTGCCGGTTATGATGGTGCTCTCTTTCTTACCAATGCTGTCTGCGTTTAACGATACAATTAAGAAAATAGCTGCCGTTTTTTATTCACAGCAGATTTACTTGATTATCAGCGGAACGGACGATGGCGGCACAGCAAAGGCCTGGGGGACTATTTTAGTGAATCTTGGTATTTTAACGGTAGTTTTTATATATGTTTACCGGAGACTGGCTGAGGAGTCTTAGCTGCACGGTCTCGAAGCCAATGAAGTAACGGTTATCAGATAGAAATGGCTGGCGCACCTTGTCTGTTTGATGTATAATAGGTATAATATCCGAATGACAGGAGGTAAGGGATGATGGGAGAATTATCGAAACTGCCCAATATAGGCGCAGTGGTGGAAGAACAGCTTCGGGAGGCCGGCATTACTACGTTTGATCAGCTCAGGGCGATGGGAAGTAAACAGGCCTGGCTGAAAATACAGGAGATCGATTCATCCGCCTGTATCCACCGTCTGTATTCGCTGGAGGGCGCAATACGGGGGATCAAAAAGGCACAGCTGCCTCCGGATGTAAAAGAGGATCTGAAGGATTTTTATAATCATTTTAAAATGTAATCAACAAAGATTTATATAAGATGAACTGGACTGCATTAAAAAGGCCCGCCGGACTGAGTTTGGCGGGCTTCTTTTGTCTTTCTTTGTGTATTAATTCTCGTATATGGCAGCGATATTATATAATCTGCGCTTCATTTCTGTACGGATATGTAACGGCTCTAAACACTCGCATTTGTCTCCAAAACTGAGAAGAACATTGTAGTAATATTCGTTCTCTATGAAAGGAAAATTAACAATGTAATGCTCATTACCGTCCGGCGATAAGTCTTCATAAGTGCAATAATCAAGTACCCTGTCCATGACAGAGCTATGAATACGAATTTTGATTTTGGTCTGCATAGATGCCAATATATCGGCAAAATCTAACTGCGGTTTTTGATATTCCCGAGGTGTGAAAGTTTCCTCGTTCATTTGCAGGTTTGATATGCGGGATAGTCTGAATAAGCGAAAAGCATTTCTTTTATGGCAATACCCCTGAAAATACCAATGACTGCTTTTCAATACAAGCTGATATGGTTCGGCTGTTCTTGCGGTTTTATTGCCGTAGCGGTCTGCATAGTCAAATGAAACCAGTTTGCTTTCCTGTAGAGCTGTTTTGATTATTTCTAAATAGGGTTGTATGTTTATGCTGCCCATCCACGGACTTAAGTCTATATATATTTGATTTGCCTTTAATTCTATGTCTTTCGCCTGGTCGGCGGGGATAAAGCTCTTGACTTTCGCAAGGGCATTTATCAGTTCACTGCCTCTTATCATATTGGAAAGACTGGAAAGTCCCATTAAGATAGCGGAAAGGTCGGTAGTCGAAAACACCTTTTTATCCACCTTGTAATTCTGCATGATTTCAAAGCCGCCGCCGACTCCCGATGCCCCGCGGACAGGAATACCTGCCATATTGATCGCGTCTATGTCCCGATAGATTGTGCGGGGAGAAACTTCAAATATATCTGCTAACTCCTGTGCGCCTACCCGCTCTTTGTCAAGGAGTATCATAATAATACTAATAAGTCTGTCAACTTTCATGTGAAAACCACCTTTCAAAAAGTAACAGTTCGGGCAGGCCTGAACTGTTACTCAACAACTTCTTTTTTTAATATAGATTGTTGCCATAATGTTGTCAACAATTAGATGTTATCATAATAAAGCAAACAAATTAATTTACCTGTCAGGAGGAGACACTATGCAGAAAAAAGCCTTAGTAATCATTGATATTCAAAATGACATCACAAAAAATTACAAAGATATTATAGACAATATCAATCAAGCTGTCGATTGGGCAGACAATCATAATATTCATGTGGTTTATATCAGGCATGAAAATCTATCAGCAGGCACGAGGACTTTCAAACCCAATACGCATGGGGCGGAATTAGCTTCAGACTTGAAAATAGTATCAAATAATATTTTTACAAAATACAAGGGAAACGCATTAACAAGTGAAGAATTTTCAGACTTTATTCGTAAGAATGAAATATGTGATTTCTATATAGCAGGGGCAGATGCTGCTGCCTGCGTGAAATCGACCTGCTACAATTTATGCAAAGCGAATTACGGCGTTGCTGTTCTTTCAGATTGTATTACCAGTTATGATAAAAGAAAAATCGACGAAATGCTGCGCTATTATGAAAGTAAAGGGAGCCGCATAATGTGTTTGAATGACCTGCTTCTGTAATCACAGATAAAAATCTGTATTTTCTGGCGTTGTATCCTTCTTCTTAATGCGTCTGTGCTTACTATGCGGTGAGAGCTATTTTTTTACCCGCTTACGGGCATAAAAGAAACGCCGGCGGCCTGCAAAACTCAGTGTTTATGCAAGTTTCCGGCGTATCTCAAATAGCAGCAATTATTTCTGTTCCTGCACTTCAATTTTACGGATTTCTTTTGTTCTGATTTCCCGGCAGACTGCGTCGATAAATTCCGAAAGGCCTTTCGCGCCTTCATCTCCAAGGAAACGGCTTCTTACGGATACGGTGCCTTCCGCTTCTTCCTTTTCCCCGACAATCAGCATATAAGGGATCTTGGCAAGCCTTGCCTCACGGATTTTGTACCCGATCTTTTCGGAACGGCCGTCAACCGTGGCGAGGATATGATTTGCCTTAAGCTCCTTCTCCACTTTGCCTGCATAATCAAGGTATTTATCGGAAACAGGGAGGATACGAACCTGTTCCGGGCAAAGCCAGGTAGGGAACATGCCGGCATATTTTTCGATCAGCCAGGCGAGGGTCCTTTCGTAGCAGCCGATGGAGGTTCTGTGGATGATATAGGGGCGTACTTTATCGCCGTTCTGGTCAATGTAGTACATATCAAACTGTTCGGCAAGCAGTGCATCCCACTGGATTGTGATCATGGTATCTTCCTTGCCGTATACATTTTTGGCATTAATATCGACTTTGGGGCCGTAGAATGCGGCCTCCCCCTCATCCTCCACGAATGGTACGTCCAGCTCGGTCAGGATATTGCGGATGTGGCCCTCGGTTTCTTCCCAGACTTTTGCATCTCCAATGTATTTTTCCGTGTTATTCGGATCCCATTTGGACAGGTGGTAAGTGACGTCATCCTGAAGGCCCAGGGTGGTCAGGCATTGTTTAGCCAGGGCCAGGCAGCCCTTAAATTCTTCTACCATCTGGTCCGGGCGGACGATCAGATGCCCCTCGGAGATTGTGAATTGGCGGACACGGGTCAGGCCGTGCATCTCCCCGGACTCCTCATTGCGGAAGAGGGTCGAGGTCTCACTGTAGCGGAGCGGAAGATCGCGGTAGGACTTCTGGCTCGCCTTGTATACATAGTACTGGAACGGGCAGGTCATGGGTCTCAGGGCAAAGACTTCCTTATCCTTCTCCTCATCTCCAAGCACGAACATGCCGTCTTTATAGTGGTCCCAATGACCAGAAATCTGATACAGGTCGCTTTTGGCCATCAACGGCGTCTTTGTGCGGATATAGCCCCAGTTATTGTCCTCCTCATCCTCAATCCATCTCTGGAGTGTCTGGATGATTTTAGCGCCCTTTGGCATCAGCAGGGGGAGTCCCTGGCCGATGACATCTACTGTCGTAAACAGCTCCATCTCGCGGCCCAGCTTGTTGTGATCGCGTTTTTTCACTTCCTCCAGGTACTGAAGATACTCGTTCAGCTCGTCCTTTGTGGCAAAAGCGCTCCCATAGATCCTCTGCAGCATGGCTTTATTGGAGTCGCCTCTCCAGTATGCGCCGGAAGAGGAAGTCAGTTTAAATGCTTTGATTCCCTTTGTGCTCATCAGGTGCGGGCCTGCGCACAGATCCACAAACTCTCCCTGTCTGTAGAATGAGATGGTGGAATCTTCAGGGAGATCACGGATCAGTTCTGCCTTATACGGCTCACCTTTTTCTTCCATAAAAGAGATGGCTTCCTCTCTTGGAAGTGTAAAACGCACCAATTTGGCGCCCTTTTTAATGATTTTCTTCATTTCTTTTTCTATTTTATCCAGATCTTCCCTGGAGAACGGCGCAGAATCAAAATCATAATAATATCCCGTGTCGATTGCAGGCCCGATTGCCAGCTTTGCATCTGGATATAGATTTTTTACGGCCTCGGCCAATACGTGGGAGCAGGTGTGGCGCACAACCCGGAGCCCTGCCTCATCACGGGCGGTCAGGATATTCAAAGTGCAGTCATTTTCAATAATTGTTCTGAGGTCAACGACCTCTCCGTCCACTTCTCCCGCACATGCCGCTCTTGCCAGACCCTCACTGATATCAAAAGCAATATCAATGACGGATTTGCTTTCTGGGTATTCTTTTACAGATCCATCTTTCAGTGTAACTTTCATTTGTTTTCTCCTCCTTAAAAAATAAAGCCCCTGAACAATCTGAAAACTGTTCAGGGACGATAGACTATGATACCGCGGTTCCACCCTTTTTGCAAGTGCCATTCATTAGACGGTAACGGTGTCGGCCGGGCTGTATTAAAGCCGCTCCAGGGTGGTTTTCGGATGATGTCCCATGAAATGGACTTTCAGCAGATGCATTTTTCTATGTGTGGCTGTTCAGCTTACTCTTCCTGTCTTCGCGTTAACGGTATTGATAAACCTGTTTTTTAGTATATCATTTCTTAATGAAAAGTCAAGGGGGAGCGGCCGTGCGGATATTAGGCCATAGCTGGCTGAACAGTTCGGGGCTGCCGGAACTGTTCATACAGTAGACAAAGTCTTTTATAATAACAAGGCTACTGTTCAGAACGCAATGTCTAGGGCAATGTCTATTCGTAGTATAAATATACAGCGCTTCATTTTTTCATTTTACTCTGGTATAATTAAATAAATTAAAATTTTCCAACATTTTAAGATATGGAATCAAAAGCAATGCAGCTTAAGTTAACCACATTAGTCGCAGCGGCAGCTAAGAAGGGAACAGGAATGGAATTAAATATAAAGAAAAATCAGCTATCTCGTATTAGAGTCTTTTTCATCATGTTTCTTTTTGCTGTGTGCATAACTGTGAATGCGCTTTTTTGTAGTGCTTACAATCTATATGAACTATTAGATAATACAACTGTTTCTGAGACGTGGAAAATTTCAGAAAGTATCGTTACCAATGAAGACGGTAATAATACTGCCTGTTTTAGGACTTTATTTTTGAACAAAAATAATTCTAGTAATGAAACTATAACAAAGAATAGATGCTCAATACTCATGATTACAGCTATCCCAAAAGCAATGGGCCTGCTTCTTTTTCTTATTATAGTTTTTCTTTTTTTCTTTTTGACCCTATTTACATTATTGCCTGATAAATGGACATTAATAAACATAAGGTACGTCTGGACAATTGAATCAATTCCTTCCCAAATCATGGCCAAAGCATAAATATATACGACCATACGAATCCTTTATTGCAAGTGTGCTGGTGGTTATAAGTCATTTATAGAATCAGACAATGGCTTCTTTTTTGTATGCAAATAGATAGCGGGTATAAACCGCATACCTATTATTAGAGCGAAGCAGAGATTGGATTGGAGGAATATAATGAAGAAAAAGATATATAAGTTTTTTATCACCCTAATGGTGATCCTGTCCTTGGGTTCAGGTCCCATAGCCATGAATGAGATAGCCAAGATGCTTGAAGCTCTTTCAGGTACAGGTGATGCGCAGGTTCAAGAACTTGATGAAGAAGAAAAAGAGTCTGAAGAAATAAAAAAAAGAAGAGATTCCCAGATTTATATAAAGACATTTGATGATAGATAGAGTGGAATTGCTGCTGCCTTGATTATAATTAAGAAGTGCAGGGAATGGATCGTGTGTAAATAACCAAAATACAAATGGGATACGGAAGATGAATTCATGAAAGATGATATAATATATTTAATATGCTAAAAGTTTGAGAATATCTGTCACACCATGAAGCGATTGGTGTCTAATTTAAAGTAAGAAAAAATACACAGTTAGGAGAAGGATAAGATGAAGGAAGCAAACGATAACAAAAATGCGCTTATAGAATCTGCAGTCGGTGGGAATGCAGATGCGCTGGAGGAACTTCTGGCCGGAATTCAGGATATGATATTTAATCTGTCTCTGAGGATGTTGGGGACAATCCCGGATGCGGAGGATGCAGCCCAGGAGATACTGGTACGTGTTATGACGAATCTGGGGACATTTCGGAGGGAAAGCGATTTTCAAACATGGGTGTACCGGATCGCTGTGAATTATCTGCTGAATTATAAAAAGTCCATGTTTGCGCATCAGCCGCTGGATTTTGAATTTTATGGAAATGATATCAAATACGCGGTTTTGGATGAGACGGAGGGGTTGATTGAGGAGGAGAGCAGGCAGCAGCTGGCGGAGGAATTGAAATTGTCCTGTACCAATGTGATGCTGCAGTGTCTCGATGCAGAAAGCAGATGTATCTTTATTCTGGGCACAATGTTTCGAATCAACAGTCGTACTGCGGGGGAGATCCTGCAGATGTCTCCTGAGAATTTCCGGCAGAAACTTTCCAGAATCCGCGGGAAGGTAGCCGCATTTCTTGCAGAATACTGCGGGCTGTCCGGCGTGGGAATGTGCACCTGCAGGAAACGGGTGGAATATGCGGTCCGGCAGAAGAGAATCAGCCCGGAGCGCCTGGAGTATCTCAAGCTCCATCCCCTTGAAGACAAGGTGCTGGAAGAGTACAAAGACGAGATGGAAAAGCTGGACGAGCTTTCGCTTGTATTTGACGAACTTCCGATGTACCAGACCCCGGAGACGATAAAGGAAAGAATGGTAATGGTATTGAATTCTTCTCAGATGAAAAAGATTCAGGAATATTAGGAGGCGCACCATGTCAAAAATAATTACTTATCTTAGTAAATTAGAACAGAACAATAACCGCGAGTGGTTTCATTCCCATAAGGCGGAGTACCAGGAGGCGTTCGGGGAGTTTGAAGAGATCATCGCCGGATTGATGGCAGAGCTTGGCAAAGGCGATCCCAGAATCCTGAACTTCCGGCCCAAGGAACTTACATTTAAGCTGATGAGGGACACCAGGTTCAGCAATGACAAGTCCCCGTACAATCCGGCTTTTCGATGCCATATATCCCCTGCCGGCAAGCTGCCCGTGCCGGTCGGATATTTCCTGTGTATCCGCCCGGGAGACCGATCATTTCTAGGGGGCGGATTATTTGCTGACATGTTCCGGGATGCCACAGCCATGGTAAGAGACTATATAAACGGCCACGGAGCAGAGCTGCGGGAGATCGTGGAATCCCCTCAATTCAAAGACAGCAAGGCGGGTTTTGCAATCAAAGGCAGTGCGTTAAAAAACGTCCCAAAAGGGTACAACGCCGAACACCCTATGGCGCAGTACTTAAAAAACAAAAGCTGGTATATTGAAGACAACTTTAATGATGAGAGACTAGAGAACAAGGATACTTTCATCCAGTTTGCGGCTGAACGATTTCGGCTTATGGCTCCATTCAATGAATATTTAAATCAGGCGCTGAAAGAATTCAAAATGCCCCAGAGATAAATTCAGAATATTCTGAAAACGGAGGGCAAAGGGGTCAGACCCCTTTTATGTGACTTAATCACAGATTTTTCCAGACAGATGGTGTATAATGATAACATTAAAGAAAAGGAGGTCATGTTATGAAGGTTATAATGAGTAATAATCTGAAAGAATACATGAACGAAAAGGGTCAGAAAGACCTCGTGCTGTTCCTTGGCGCGTGCAGCACATGAGGCGGCTCCTATGTGGAGGTGCTGGCAAGGTTTGCCGGCAAGGATGAGAAACTCGAAGAAAATGGATACAAAAAGGTACCCAGTGAACTGGGACATGTCTATCTGCCGCCCGAGCAAATAGAGTTTGGGGATATCCTGAAGCTCGGCTTTACGACTTATTTCCAGATGCCCCAAATCACGGTAGAAGGCTGCAGGTCTGTCTGATTAACAAACAGGTACTACCTGGAAAAGCCTTTTACGTTTTCCAGCGGACGTACGAACGATGACGAAGTGGAAAATGCCTCTCCCTGATGCTGAATCAGGAGAGGCATTTTCTGATTTAAAATCCGCACAGCCGGCTATTCTTCAAGCGCCCAGATGTGTTTGTTTTTCCGAAATATGAGACAGGTTATCACACCGATAAATCCCAGTATTAAAAACAGCATTGCGGCACCGCTTCCCTTCCCGGTGCCGAATAAAAGCCCCGGCAGGCTGTCAGCCGCCTTCTGGCTCATGTATGGTTCAAACACCTTATCTACGCAGATCCCCCCCCAGAAAATATCCAATCGGAATGGTAAAGAACTGAAAGGTATTGCGGATGGCATATACCCGTCCCTGGAGCTCCACAGGGATGTGGGTGCGAAGCAGTACGTCCATATTCGTATTCATAATCGGGATGAACAGCCATCCAAGCAGTGCGCCCAGGCACCATACGGGTGTACTGTGTCCCAGTGCCAGCAAAAAATTCTCTGTGCTCATGGAAAAAAGCAGAGAATTGGTAATCACCCTTACCCGGCTTTTTGGTTTCGAAGCAAAAGAAGCAATCAGGCTTCCCGCTACATTTGCAATTCCGGAGCAGGCATTGACCAGCCCAAGGGCGGCCTCGCTTCCCCCATTACGTGACAAAAGCATTGCCGGGAGCGCCGCGTTGTACATGGAGGCGGTCAGGTTGATGGCTGAAAGAAAAAGAATCAGGTAAAAGATCCCTTGATTCCGTGCCAGATATTGAAGTCCTTTCCCCGCGGCTTTCAGGACTGATTCCTGCGTTTTCCCGGGGGATACCTTAACGGCAGGAATATGAATAAAAAATGCCAGTGTAATAAAAGCAGTCCCGAACGTCAGAAAATCAAAGACAATAACAGCCGTCATTCCGAAAAGCGAAAAAATGGCGGTGGCAATGACCGGGGACAGGATTGTGATCAGGGAATTGGAGAATGAACGCATCCCCCCGGCCCGCTGATACTGTTCCTTTGGCGTGAGCAGGCTGACCGCTACGTCCGAGGAAGGCTGCTGGATGGTGTTCATCAATCCGTTAAAACCATTGATCAGATACAAATGCCAGATTTCCAGGCGCCCCGTCCCAAGCAGAAAGAAAACAAGTAAGGTGCTGACTGCCGCGAGACTGTCACATACCAGCATCGTGCGCTTCTTATCCCATCTGTCGCTCAAAGCGCCTGCAAAGATGCTCAGCAGCACGTAGGGGGCATAAGAACACACCGTCAGCAGAGCGGATGTAAGCGCGGATCCGGTCTGCTGGTAAGCCCAGATAACAAGCGCATAACTGGTCATGGAACTCCCCAGTTCTGAAAATGACTGGGTTGCCCACAGAAGGATGAATGAGTGTAATCCCTGAAATAATTTTTTAAAGTTTTTCATTTGACTTTGCTCCTTTTTAATAATTCACTGAAATCGTCATATTAAAAATGCAAAGTCCGGTTGGACGAAAAATAGTCAAGCGCTGCTGCACCAGTGCATCAGTCAAACAGTGCAGAGATGAAACGCTTCCTATTCTTATCTCCATGCAGTTTCGTCCGTATCAGACCTTGCATGGAGTTCTGTCAATGCAGAGTATCATAAGAAGTTCCTCCTTTCTCAGAAGCATATAAAATATCTCGAAGAATTGATGTATTCAGGCGAGTACCTCGAATAATCATTAACTTGCTGTTATTAACGGTCAGTTTTGCTTACTAATTCCTCACCACGCATCTGCTTCATCACAATGCGGTACAAGACTGTTGTGATGACAAAGGTACATGCATCAGCCACTGCCTGCGCCATCTGGATGCCAAACAGGCCGAAGAGCCGGGGCAGAATCAGCAGTGCCGGGATGAAGAAAAGCCCCTGCCGGGCGGAGGCAAGCACGGAAGCATATCCAGTCTTCCCCATGGTCTGCATCATCATGTTATTCATAATAATCCATCCGTTCAGTATAAAAGTCAGGCATTGGAACCGAAGCGCCGTCGTTCCGATCCGGATGACTTCCGAATCATTTCGGAAAATGCCGACCAGATGGCCGGACAGCAGCGCACCGGTGACCGCCAGGATGAACAGGGCCACGGTGGAGACCTTCACACAGAACCAGAAAGCATCCCTGACACGGCCATATTTTTTAGCGCCATAGTTAAATCCGCAGACCGGCTGGAATCCCTGTCCGAACCCGATCAGAGCCGAACTGGCAAACATGGTAATCCTGCTCACAATGGACATGGCGGCAATCGCGGCATCCCCATAGGGATTCGCGGCAATATTCAGCGTCATGGTAGCGACACTGCCCAGTCCCTGCCGGAAAAGCGACGGCAGCCCGCCGCCCAGGATCTCCCGCAGCCGTTCTTTTCGGAACCGGACGCTGCGGAACCGGATGGGGATACACCCAGAGAACCGGATGCCGGCCAGCAGGAGAATAAAACTGACGAACTGGCTGAGTATCGTGGCAATGGCGGCTCCCGAGATCCCCATGTGAAAGACAAAGATAAAAAGCGGGTCCAGCGCGATATTGAGGACCGCCCCGATGGTAATCCCGACCATGGAATAAAAAGCATTTCCCTGAAAACGGATCTGGTTATTCAATACAAGCTGTGCAGTCATATAGGGGGCGCCAATCAGTATGATCCCAAGGTACTGCTCCGTGTAAGGCAGAATCGTTTTCGTAGAACCAAGTACAATGCAGAGCGGTTTCAGAAAAATCAGTCCCAGTGCCATTACTGCAAAACCGAGGAACAGAGCCAGGAAAAATCCCGTGGCCGCCAGCTGCCCCGCTGCATCCGCATCTTTAGAACCAAGCCTTCTGGAAATAGAATTCCCCGACCCGTGTCCGCAAAAAAAGCCCAGCGCCTGAATCACAGCCATGAGTGGAAATGCTACCCCTACCGCCGCTGTCGCACTGGTGCCGATCCGGCCGACAAAAAATGTATCGGCCATATTATAAAATGAGGTAATCAGCATACTGATAATCGTTGGAACAGCCAGCCGGCCAATCAATCCGGGGATGGGCGCCTCCGTCATCATCCGGTATTTTTCATCCTGAGATGTATTACTGTGCAATGCAATCGCTTCCTTTTTGTAATTTGTTTGTTATGTAGAACTTATTTCACAGCATAGCGGAATTATACCGCCAGGAAGACACAACTTCGTTCATCTATGCTTCATATTATATCATTATATCAAACAGAAGTCCCAATATCTATCGAAGCTCTTCAGATTGTATAAAAAAATTTTAGAAAATAGGTTTGAATTTTCTAGTTTCATCCGTAAACATTCCAAAGATCCCATACATAAAAACTTCAAAGTCTATTTTAGCATGATGCGCAACACGAATAGCCGCTTCCAGTTCGCTTGGCGCACCCCATCTACGCCGAGATTCGTCCTCAAATCCCGATATTGCAGTTTCACAAGGAGTGATATATACTAAAAGCTAAAGGGATTTTAACAAGATTAAAGGCAGTAGCGGGTGTGATTATGGATTTTTATAAAAGAACGGCTTTGGTATGCTCAATCATTCCGGAAGGAAAAGTTTCTACTTATGGGCAGATCGCACTGCTGTGCGGAAAACCGAAGCATGCCAGGCAGGTTGGGTATGCCTTGAGCCGCGGGCTTGCGGGGGAGGATGCGCCGGCCCACCGTGTGGTGAACGCGAAGGGGATATTAAGCGGAGCCGCGGCATTTGCCACGCCGGATTTACAGAAGCAAATGCTGCAAAACGAGGGCGTGGAGGTACTCTGGACAGAAGACGGCTGGCGGGTTGATTTAAAACGGGACGGCTGGAAGAATACAATGGACGATGCTTTATGGCTGCGGGAAGAATTCGACAGAAGGAACATCTGACAGATTATGTAATAGCCAATGGCATCAATTTACAGGAAGAGGAAATGAATGGATAAATATAAAGTTTTGAAAGAAGTGTTCGGATACGATTCATTTCGTGACGGACAGGAGGAACTGGTTGAAAGCACGCTGCAAGGAAGAGACGTCCTGGGGATCATGCCGACCGGGGCCGGCAAGTCGATCTGTTACCAGGTCCCGGCGTTATTGTTTGAGGGGATTTCCCTCATCATATCCCCTCTGATCTCTCTTATGAAGGATCAGGTGACGGCGCTGAACCAGCTTGGGATACACGCCGCATTTATTAATAGTTCCCTGACGGAGGTTCAATACAGAAAAGCGATGGAGAATGCCAGAAACGGCAGGTACAAGATCATCTATGTGGCGCCGGAGCGATTGCTGACGGAGTCCTTTTTATCGCTGGTCAGCTGTGTAAATATTTCCATGGTGGCTGTGGATGAGGCGCACTGTATATCCCAATGGGGGCAGGACTTCAGGCCCAGCTATCTCAAGATCGTGGATTTCATCAATATGCTGCCGAAAAGACCGGTTATTGCGGCCTATACGGCAACTGCCACCAAGGTAGTTAAGGAGGATATTGTCTGTATTCTGGGACTGCAGGAACCGACGGTCATGGTTACGGGGTATGACAGAAAGAACCTCTATTTTGCGGTGAAAAAGCCTAAGAATAAGATGGCGGAGCTGCTGTCGTATCTTCAGAAGAATGGGGATAAGAGCGGAATTATCTACTGCAACACCAGAAAAAATGTGGAAGAGGTCCACGAAGCCCTGCTTCGGGAAGGCTACATGACGGCAAAGTACCACGCAGGCCTGTCGGATTCCGCGAGAAAACAAAATCAGGAAGATTTTATCTATGATATTAAACCGATCATGGTGGCGACGAATGCGTTTGGTATGGGGATTGACAAGTCCAATGTGCGGTTTGTCATCCATTACAATATGCCCAAAGATATAGAAAGCTACTATCAGGAGGCCGGACGTGCCGGGCGTGACGGGGAGCCGTCGGAGTGCATACTTCTGTATTCCGGGCAGGATGTGAAGATCAATGAATTTTTGATCGGCAGGCAGACAGAGAACGAAGATCTGGATTATGAAGAGCGGGAACTGATACGGGAGCGGGACAATGAGCGGCTCAGGAAAATGACCTTTTACTGTTTTACAAATGAGTGTCTGCGCGATTATATTCTGCGCTATTTTGGAGAATACGGCGGTAATTATTGCGGAAATTGTGAGAACTGCCTGATGGAATTTCAGGATATTGATGTGACGCAGGAGGCAGTCAGCCTGATCAACCTGGTCAGGACAAGCGGAGAACGGTATGGCATCAACGCGATTATCGATGCGGTTCATGGATCTGAAAATGCAAAAGTACGCCAGTTCAGGCTGGACAGAAATCCTTATTACGGTACGCTGAAAAAAGTTACGCTGATCCGCATCCGGCAGATTATGAATGACCTGCTGGTGAAGGGCTATCTGTTCCTGACCACGAATGAATACCCGGTTTTGAAAATGACAGAAATGGGAAGGAATTTGGTCTGGGAGGAGACTCCGGAACCGGTGATCCTCAAACTTCCCAAAGAAGTGGAAAAAGCACCTGCAAAGCAGAAGGCGGAAAAGAAGCAGAAAGTGGTTGACGTGAAATATCCGGATCTGTTTGAACGACTTCGTCAGAAACGGTATGAGATAGCACAGGAGAACCATGTGCCGCCGTATATCATTTTCTCGGACAGGACGCTGAAAGAGATGAGTACTTATCTTCCTTCTAATAAGGCGGCCATGCTTGAGATTAACGGGGTCGGAACAAATAAATATGAAAAGTACGGCGAAGAATTTATGGCCATGGTTAAGGCATATATGGAAGAAAAAGGGATCCGGCCGGAGGAAGTAGAGCCAAAGACAGAGCTGAAAGAGGAACTGGACGAAAAGACGGGTAAAAAGAAAGTAACCATCAAAGACGGATTTGAGGCATACAGGGACAGCCTGGTCTCACAGGGCGTTGTGCAGGCGTACGCGGCATGGACCGAAGAAGAGGAAGAGCGGCTGAAGGAAGAGTACCAATCCGGTATGAAGATTAAGGAGATCAGTGAAGTGCATCACCGCTCAGAGGGCGGAATACGCAGCAGGCTGAAGAAGATGGGAATGATTCTTTAACTGCAGGAAATTGAAAAATAAAGAAAGTAACAGATAAAAAAAGGCATACCCCGGTTATCATGTTTAACCAGGGATATGCCTTCTTTTTGTCTGCTTTTTTGTCTGTCTGATACACCAAGTTGACAGACCGCAGGAGATATGGGAGGATATGAAAGATTACAGGCGGCGGGAAAGCGGAATGTATACTCGGCTTAGGCGGCAGAATCTACGATTTGGCTGTCTCTTAAAAAATATTTATTTTAATTTAGAAAATTTAAATCATTTCAGGAATCCCATCCGTTATTATTAGTAGGGGACGCCCTGAGGAGGAAAAATTGACGCGCGAAAATGAAATTTTTAAACAAATAGAACAGGGGAATATGGAGGGGCTGGATGAGCTGGTCGGTATGTATTATCCGGAAATATACCGGTATTGCTGCTGGCATACCTCTAACCAGGCAAATGCAGAGGATGCGGTGCAGGAGACATTTCTGAAGGCTGTCCGCTATATGGACAGGTATGCCCACCGGGGCAGATTCCGTGCATTTCTCTATCGGATTGCTGCGAATACATGCATTGATATGAGCCGCAGCAAATGTGAGGTGCCCGTGGAGGCCGAGGTGTTGGAGGCAGTGCCTTTGGCGGATCCCTCCTTCCAGGAGACAGAGGACGATACGGACTTTTTGAGGCTTGTCAGGCAGCTTCCAGAAGAAATGTCGGAACTGGTCTTTCTGCGTTATGGACAGGAGATGAAACTGCGGGAAATTGCGGAGATTACCGGGCTGCCAGTCAGAACGGTACAGTCAAAGCTTCGTTATGCACTGAAAAGGCTGAAAAAGACGGCTGCTGCAGGGCAGGACAAAGAGGGAACATTGCAAAATATGCAGGAATGGCGGGGTGATGGAGATGAAAAATGATGCATTTATAACGGAGCTTAGAAAAGAGTTCCGGGAAAAACAACCGGAGATTTGTGAAAAACATTTGGAAAAAACGGCCGGTATGGTGAAAACTATTTATACAAGCAGGCAGAACAGCCTGTCCAGGACCAGAAGGATCGGATTTGGTGAACTGGTTCTGCGCCAGGTCAGATTTATCGGCTGGAGAATATGGTGTTTACAGTTGCTGGCGCTGGTTGGAATGTTTTGTGCTCTTCATACTATTTTAGGGAATATGGAAGCGGCCTCCAGGCATCTGCCCTATCTTCTATTTGCGATGGCTGTGATGCTGGCGTGGATGGCAGTTCCGATGATGGGAAGAAGTATCCGTTACCGGATGTCAGAGATCGAGAGTGCCTCGCTGTTCTCCGCAGGACGGCTGATGGCGGCCAGGCTGCTGATTACGGAAGCGGGGGCTGTTGTACTGATCGGGGGAATGATGGGCCTGACGGCAGCAGAAAATGTATACCATTTCCGGGAGATTGTTTTTTCGAGCCTGCTGCCATTTCTGGCTGTGAGCGGTCTCTGCATCGGTCTGCTCGGACATATCAGGATTCAGTCTTATGTAAAGAGCTGCAACGCGGCGGTAGTATGCATTCTTGCCCTCATTTTTATAATGGACCGGACCGGGACAGGGAGTCTGGCGGATCTGCCGGCGGCTGTGGGGTGGACGGCATGTATATTCTGCCTTGCAGTCTGTGCATATCAGCTCAGGCGGATCTGGAAGACGAACAGCTTTGCGGATGGACCGGCATCCTGTTGAATCCATTGAGCAGCAAAGTAGGCAACGGAAATGAAAGGAGCAGAAATGGAACTGAAAATAGAAAACCTTACAAAAAAATATAAGGATAAGACAGCCGTAGAGGATGTCAGTCTGACAATTACTCCGGGGATCTGGGGGCTGCTTGGCGCAAACGGGGCAGGTAAGACGACGCTGATGAGAATGATCGCGGGGATCATGAGGCCTACATCCGGCTGTGTGAAGTATGACGATATTGAAATTGGCGCGCTGGGGGAAGCCTACCGGAATATTTTTGGCTATCTGCCCCAGGAATTTGGTTTTTACCCGGAATTTACCGTAAAAGATTATCTGGAATATGTCGCAGTGCTAAAAGGGCTGACACGTAAGGAGACAAGACGGAAGATCGCAGAACTGATGGAAACGCTTACGCTGGAAGATGTACAAAATAAAAAGATCGTAAAGCTGTCCGGAGGAATGAAGCGGAGGGTGGGCATTGCCCAGGCTCTTTTAAATGAACCGGAAATTCTCATACTGGATGAACCCACAAGCGGCCTGGATCCGGGGGAGAGAGTGCGTTTCCGCAATCTGCTCTCTGAATTTGCTCAGAACAGGATCGTGCTGATCTCTACACATATCGTACCGGATGTGGAATATATCGCCTTCCAGAATGCGGTAATGAAAGGAGGGCATATTGTGGCAACAGGCACCACGGAAGAGCTGGTGGGGATGATGGAAGGAAAGGTCTGGAATGCACAGATCCCGCCCTATGATGTGCACCGTGCAGAGCAGAAGGCCAGAATCGTAAACCTGCGCAATGATAACAGCGATTCGGTTTCCGTCCGTTATCTGTCTGAAAAGCCGGTTTTCCCGGAGTCAGTGAAGGCCCGTCCGAGACTGGAAGATTTGTATCTGTGGCTTTTCCCGCAGGAGGAATCGGGAAAGGAGGAATGCTGATATGAGACTTTATCTGATGGAACTAAAGCGAATTCTGAAAACGAGGTCTGTGCTGATCGTGATATTGGGAGCCATTGTGCTGACTGCCCTTCTTGCGTATGCTCCGATCAGCTTTGTAAGATATACGTATCAGGATGAGGCCGGGAATAAGGTAAAGGTAAAAGGGCTGGAGGCCATAAAATTGGTCAAGGCAGAGCAGGCGGAGTATTCGGGAATCATTACGCCGGAGATGATTGTCCGAGCTCTGGCGCAATATCAGGAATGCGCCGGACAGTATGAAAATGGGGTTTATGATGAAAAAATGCCGGTGGAAGAATACAATAAAAAAATAGCGCCGGTTTCGTTTATTGTCAGTAAACTGGCTGAAGTGTACGCAGATGATACAACAGGAATTGCGGCAGAGACGATGGATCTGACGGCAGAAGAGGCAGGAAAGTTTTATGAGCAGTGCAGCCGGCATCTGGTGGATCTGATGAATATGGAGCAGCCGGACCACCCGCAGGCCAGGGAAAAAGCAACAGCCATGTATGAAAAGGTAGAGAAACCATTTGCCTATTATCCCGGCACGGACACGAATGCCATAGAATATTTTGGGATTATGGTGTTTTTAATGGCTGTAGTTGGAGTGGTAATTACGGCCCCCATATTTTCGGTAGAGTACCAGACAGAATCCGACCAGATCCTGCGCTGTACCCGGCACGGAAGGCGGCGTCTTGCAGCGGTGAAACTGCTCGCATGCTTTACGATTCTGACCATAATATATGCAGTCTGCATGACAATTTTCACAGTAACAGTCAATTCGGCATTCGGATGGGAAGCCAGACAAACGGATATCCAGTTTGCATTTTCTGCAATTACTTTTGTTGAAATGACGGTAGGACGGCTGCAGATGCTTGTTATTGGAATAGGGTATCTGACATTACTTGCCACAATCTTTTTTACCCTGTTTTTATCCAGCAGACTAAAAAGTGTATTTGCCTCCGCCATAACGGCGCTGATTTTTTGTATCCTCCCCATATTTCTCAGCAATTTCTGGGGTGGCAGCCTGGCAGAATGGATTTGTGCGATCCTGCCTTCCGGAGGAACCGGGATGGGAAACAGCTTTTTATATGCACTGCTGGATACCCGGTTTTTATATCTGGGAAGCCAGGCGTTCTGGACGCCCTGTGTCATGGTGGCAGCTGCAGCTGTGAACACAGTGCTGTTTACCATCCTGACAGTCGTTTCTTACTGCAGGCATAGAAGTTAGACTATAGGTGCTTTCGCCTGAAATGATTGATATCCCCAAAGAGTACCCTCTGTACATACTCTTTGGGGATAAATTTTTTATAATCCACTGTAATTCAGAAGACTTTGTGCTACAATGTGTCTCGCAGGCTGAAAATATTTACTGAAAAAGATGGGAGAAATCATGGAATACACAGGATATGAACTGCTCTGGCTGTACGTTATCTATTCCTTTGTGGGATGGTGCGGCGAGGTTGCCGTTGCAGCAGTTAAAAAACATAAGTTTATCAACCGGGGATTTGTGAACGGCCCGCTTTGCCCTATATACGGAGCCGGTGCTGCCGCATTTGCCGTTTTCCTGCCGGAATTGAAGAACCACGTATTCTTTCTGTTTTTGGGCGGACTGATACTGGCCTCCTTCATAGAATATATGACCGGGCGGCTGATGGAAAAGATTTTTCATAAAAAATGGTGGAACTATTCAGAACGGCGTTTCCATATCGAAGGTTATGTGTGCCTGGAAAGCTCCGTACTCTGGGGAATCTGTGCAGTTCTGACTCTCCGTTTTATCAATCCGCTGCTCCTTCGGGTTGTATCTCTGGTGCCGGAACTGGCGGGAGTGATTCTTGTTTGGACGGCTGTGATCCTGCTTGCAGTAGACAGTATCGGCTCGGCAATTGCTATTCTGGGGCTGAAGAAAAACAAGCGGATCAGCCAGATCACGGAAGAATTACATAAGACTTCAAAATTTCTGGAAAATGCACTTACACGCCGGATTCAGAACCGTATGCTGAAAGCATTTCCGGATATTGAGCCTGCTGCGGCAACGGCGGAGGAAAAGGAAAGGCCGGAAGTGTTCGCAGAGGGGTGCAGCTTTTACAAGCTGGTTTCCCTGTTCTTTATTGGCGCATTTCTGGGAGACATTGTGGAAACCATCTTCTGCCTGATAACGAGCGGGGAACTGATGAGCCGCAGCAGTGTGGTGTATGGGCCTTTCAGCATCGTATGGGGGCTGGCCTGTGCGATTCTGACACTGATACTTTATAAATACAGAGAGAAAAGCGACAGCTTCATCTTTCTGTTTGGAACTGTCCTGGGCGGGGCCTACGAGTATATCTGCAGTGTATTTACGGAGTTGGTATTTGGAACCGTTTTCTGGGATTACAGTGACTTTGCATTCAATCTGGGCGGGCGGATTAATCTGCTGTACTGTTTCTTCTGGGGGATCGCAGCCGTTATCTGGATGAAGGGAATCTATCCGAAGATTTCGGGGTGGATTGAAAAGATTCCCATGCGCGCCGGAAAGGTGATCTGCAATGTAATGATCGTATTTATGCTTGTCAATATGCTGCTTTCGGGTATGGCACTGGGAAGGTATACGGAGAGAAATACCGGAAAAACGGAGCATTCAGCAGTCGGAGACTTCCTGGATGAACATTTTCCAGACAGCAGGATGGAAAGAATCTATCCAAATGCGAAAGTTACGAAATAGTCAAATAAAGTCTTGACCCTGACGGAGCGTGAGGGTGTATTTTAGCCTTATCAAAGGAGGGAATGCAATATGAGAACAGTAAAAGATGTATCAGAACTGACAGGTATCAGCGTACGTACGCTCCACTACTATGACGAGATCGGGCTGTTAAAACCCACATCGTGCAGTGAAGCGGGATACCGGCTTTATGACGATAAAGCGCTTGAGACATTGCAGCAGATTTTGTTTTTCCGGGAATTTGATATGCCGTTAAAGGAGATCAAATCCATAATGGAAAGCCCCGAATTTGATAAGGAAAAAGTGCTTGCCGGCCAGATGCGCCTGCTCGAACTGAAGAGAGACAGGCTGAACGGGCTGATTGGCACAATTCAGGACATTCTGAAAGGAGAGAACCCAATGAGTTTTGAAGTATTCAGTAAAGCGGAAATTGAGGAAATGTACGGGCTCATGCTGGAAAACATGGGAGAAAAACAGAAAGAGGCGCTGAAAGAACAATACGGCGGCCTGGAAGAATTTAAAGCATCGTTTCTGGAAAGAGCGGGCTCCGAAAAAGCGCAGGGGAATTATCAGAAGATGATTGAATGGTATGGCAGCAAAGACAAAGCAATGGACGCGGTAAAAGATAACCTGCCGGAAGAGGTTTTTAATGCCTATCAGAAAAGAAGCGAAACACTTTATAAAAAACTTGCGGAATTAAAGGGAAAGGATGTAAGCACGTTTGAAGTAAAACAGATTGTAGGGGAGCTGGATTTTGTGTCCAGACAATTGTATCAGATGGACGATGTGAGCGCTATGATGTTGGAATTGGCAGAGATGTATGAGACGGACAAGGGGATGGCCCAATACTATGATACGGCTTATGGAGACGGAACAGCGGAATATTTGAGCAGGGCAATCCGGGCTTTTTACTGCTAAAGCGCGTTGGAAAATTATAAAAGAAGCAGCTGTCTGTTAAACTAGCCCAAATTATCGGGAGAACTGCCGCATATGAGGAGTGCTTAAGATGAGGGGTTACTATTCACGGTCTATGGCCGTGCATAGTAACGACTAGCTCGCTATGCGGGCATATAGGGTTTCATTACAGAAATATAAATGGTACAATGGGGATGGAGCCATTTGTGATGTTTAGGAGTGTATGAAGGAGTGATTTGAATGAATGAAACATTGCGGTGCCTGGAGGAACGCAGGAGTATTCGTAAGTATACGGGAGAGCAGGTTCCGGAGAAGATTCTGGAACAGATCCTACAGGCAGGGATGTATGCGCCCACCGGGATGGGACTGCAGTCTCCGGTGATGGTAGTTGTGCAGGATGCGGATATGATCCGAAGGCTTTCTGCTTTGAATGCGGAGGTTATGGGGACGGACAGCGATCCTTTTTACGGGGCTCCTACGGTGATTGTCGTGCTGGCAGACAGATCCAGGGGAACCTGCGTTGAGGACGGCAGTCTGGTTATTGGGAATCTGCTGAATGCAGCGGCTTCACTTGGAATCGGATCCTGCTGGATTCACCGTGCGAGAGAGGTGTTTGACGGGAAAGAGGGCAGAGAGATTCTGGCAGGCTGGGGCCTGGATCCGGAACGGTATATTGGCGTGGGACATTGTATTCTGGGATATGCGGCGGAACAGGGGCAGGCGAAGCCGAGGAAGGCTGGCTATGTGATCCGTGCTTAGAAGCCTGGAATCAGGCCCGTATCATGTATACAAGAATGGTTGAAAGATGTATAAGACAGAACTGGCACATTGGGTAAGGTAAAAACCTCCCAATGTGCTTATCTTTATGTCCGGGAAACCGATTCCTGCTGATGCAGCTTCTTCCATTTCCCCGTCCGGTACTCCATAAATGAGATCAGATAATTAGCCGTCCAGCCGATGGGGACTGCCAGCCAGACCATGGAAATGCCGAAAAGAGGAGCCATAGCGGCGGCAAAACAGACCCGGATTCCCAGATTTACCAGGTTAGCAACGGTAAACATTTTCATATCTCCGGCTCCGCGCAGCAAACCGTCTGTGATCATTTTCAGGCCGATCAGGGCATAGAACCAGCCCATAAATCTGAGACAGCGGATGCCGGTATCCAGAGCCAGTGCAGAACCGCCTTCCCCGAGAAACATGGTGATGATCGGACGGTAAAACAACTGCAGCGTGAGGCAGAGCAATACGGCGAATACGGCAACGATCCCATAGGCAGTGTGATAGCCCTTCTGTACCCGGTCGAACCGGCGGGCCCCGATGTTCTGGGCTGTGTAGGGGGACATGGCATTACCCATTGCGGCCATGGGGACGAAGCACAGGGCCTCGACGCGCATGGCAGCGGAGTATCCGGCCAGGATTTCGGAACCAAAATTGTTGACAACCGACTGTACCAGCATCATGCCGATGGAGACCGTGGACTGCTGAAGGATAGAGGGAAGCGCGATTCTGGTCATTGCCTTCAGTTCCTCTTTGCCGTACGGTACAGTAGGCGCAGCGGGGTATGCCTTCAGTTCTCTCAAAAACAGAATAAAGGCGGTGATTGCAGAGATGCCCTGGGCTATAAGCGTAGCCCATGCGACTCCGGCTACTCCGAGATCCAGGGAATATACCATGTAGATATCCAGAAGAATATTAAAAACAGAGGAGAATATCAACAGGTAGAGCGGAATACGGGAGCGCCCCAGCGCATTGAACATGGAAGACAGCACATTGTACATAAATAAAAAGGGAAGCCCTAGAAAATAGATATTCAGGTATTCTGCGGCCTGTCCCATGATATTGGACGGCGTGTTCAAAAACAGCATGATTGCGCTGCTCTGCCATAAGCCGAAAGCGCCCAGCAGGATGCTCAGGCCAAGAAATGTGAGCAGTGCGGTGGATATAGAGCGTTTCATCTTCGTATAATCCCGGGAACCAAAGAGTCGGCTCGTAACAACGGAGGAACCGATGCCGCCGCCGATGGCGATAGAAATGAATACATTGGTCAGTGAATAAGATGCCCCGACTGCAGCCAGGGCATCTTCGCCGACAAACCGTCCGACGACGACCGAATCGGCCATAGTATAAAACTGCTGGAACAGGTTTCCGATCATAATAGGAAAGGCAAAGACAAGAAGTGCCTTTAGTGGCCTTTGGTTTATTAAATATTCTTTATTCATGAGTGTGGCACCTTTCAGTAATAAAATTAGTATTGCTAAGTTCATAAAGATTATAAGTATATTTTAGTAACAGTTCGAGAGTGCCTGAACTGTTACATATTTTAAACGTTTATCCGGAAATCATGTTATAAGGTTTAAGAAAATGATTTCTGTGGTATTATAAGAAAAAGACATTTGTTTCCTGAAAGGAGATGTGCAATGAAAAGCCTGAAATTAAGAGAAGGATTTTACTGGACCGGAATTGTGGATGATTCCCTGCGTGTATTTGACATTATTATGTATACGGAGTTTGGAACTACATACAATTCGTATGTATTAAAGGCCGGGGATAAGACAATTTTGTTCGAGACAGCTAAAGAGAAATTTTGGGATGATTACCTGGAAAAACTGGAAGAAGTGACTACAGTCAGTGAGATTGATTATCTGGTCGTAAGTCATACGGAGCCGGATCACGCGGGAAGCGTAGAGCGGCTTCTGGATATGTGTCCGCATCTGAAAATTATTTCTACCGGGACTGCAAACGGTTTTTTGAAAGAGATCGTGAACCGGGATTTTACGGGAATTGTGGTTAAAGACGGGCAGAGTATGCGGATTGGGAATAAGACGCTGTATTTTATGGCTGTGCCGAACCTGCACTGGCCGGATACGATGTACACTTACATTGAGGAGGAGCAGATCCTCGTAACCTGTGATTCTTTTGGCTCTCATTATGGATTTCACGATGTGCTGCTGAGCAGAGTGGAGAATTGGGAGGATTATGAAAAGGCTACGAAGTATTATTTTGACTGTATCATCGGCCCCTTTAAGTCCTATATGATCAAGGCGTTGGAGCGGGTGCGCCAGTTGGATATTACGATGATATGTACCGGTCACGGGCCGGTTTTGGATACAAAGCTGGAGCAGATCTACCAATGGTATGAGAAATGGTGTGACGTCCGCAATCCTAATCAGAAGAAAACCGTTATTATCGCCTATGTCAGTGCTTACGGATATACAAAAGAGCTGGCAGAGAACATTGCGGAAGGGATCCGGGAATGCGGGGATATTGATATCCGCCTTTATGATATGGTAGAGGCAGACCCGGGCAAAGCCGTGGAGGAACTGGGATTCGCAGACGGGATTCTGTTCGGGACGCCTACGATTGTGGGGGAGGCGCTGAAACCGATCTGGGATCTGACGCTGGCTATGACGCCGGTTACCCATGGCGGCAAGCTTGCAGGCGTATTCGGCAGTTACGGATGGAGCGGCGAAGGCGTTCCCCATATAGAAGAGCGCCTCAAACAGCTGCGGATGCAGGTGGTGGAAGGGTATCAGGTTCGTTTCAGACCGGATCAGGCGGACAGACAGGACGCTTTTGATTTTGGATATAATTTTGGGTGTATCCTTCTGGACAGACCAAATACAAAGAAGAAAACCGCAGAGAGCGGCCTTGTAAAATGCCTTGTCTGCGGAGAGATATTCGATGCCTCACTGGAGATCTGCCCGGTCTGCGGGGTGGGGAAGGAAAACTTTGTTCCCGTGGAAGTGGAGGAGAGCTCTTACCGAAAAGATACGGAAGACTTCTATCTGATTCTGGGAAATGGCGCGGCGGGTTATCAGGCGGCAAAAGCCATCCGTGACCGTGACAAGACGGCTTCCGTTGTGATGATTTCTGATGAACCTTACCGCTCTTACAACCGGCCTATGCTGACAAAGTCTATCATGGCGGAATTAGATGAGGATCAGATTGCCATTCAGGATGAAAGATGGTATCAGGAACAGAGAATCGTTCAGGTACTGGGTAAAAAAGTGACTTCCGTGGATACAAAAGAGAAAGAGGTATCACTGGAGGATGGAACACGCCTGAAATATACAAAGCTGATTTATGCTCTGGGCGGGGAGTGCTTTATCCCTCCGATTCCCGGCAGTGACAAGGAAGCAGTCGTAGCTATCCGGAGACTGAAGGATACGAGAAAGATTGCCGATCTTCTTCCTAAGGTTAAAAATGTCGTTGTCATTGGCGGCGGCGTACTGGGACTGGAAGCCGCCTGGGAGATGAAGAAGGCAAAGTGCAGAGTTACGGTACTGGAGATCGCGCCTGTTCTGATGGGGCGTCAGCTGGATGCTTCAGCGGGAGAGTTGTTAAAAGATATTGGCGGAGAGTGTGGGATTAATATCAGGACCGGCGTACAGCCAGAGGAGATTCTGGGAGAAGAGCGGGTAACTGCAGTCCGGCTGAAAGGCGGGGAGGAAATCCCTGCGGATATGGTTATCATCTCCAGCGGAGTCCGCGCCAATATCGGGCTGGCTGAACAGATGGGGCTGGAGACGGATCGTGGCGTGGTGGTGAACGGCAGAATGGAAACCAGTATGGCGGATGTATATGCATGCGGTGACTGTGCGCAATACCAGAACGTCAATTATGCAATCTGGCCGGAAGCCGTGGAACAGGGAAAAGTGGCAGGCGCCAATGCGGCAGGGGAAGAAGTTGAGTATGAGCAGGTGCCGGCGGCGCTAACATTTAACGGGATGAATACCGCGCTTTATGCGGTGGGAGATACGGGGAAGAACCCGAACCTTGTGTATAAGACGGTGGAATTTAAGGATATGGGGAGAAAACAGTATAAGAAGTATTACTTCCTTAATAATAGACTTTGCGGAGTTATCCTGATCGGGGATGTGGCTGAGATGGGAAAAATGGGGGAGGCAGTTGAGAAGAGAATGGCTTATGGGGAGATTATGAAGGGGTAGGGGGTCCGCGGTTTTGGCGGACAGACGGGAAGCAGCCTTCGGGTACACATGCCGGAAGGAAATGCGGCCGTTTATTAACGAATTCTAGGAAGCAGTCAGGCGGGAAAAAGGGGCACGGATGACACAGCGCGAGAAATTTTGATAATTTCTCGCACTGGATCATCCGACACCGTGATTCGGAATCACGGTGTCTCCCCTTTTTCCCGCCTGTCTGCTTCAAGAATTCGTAAATGCACTCTGAGCATTCTCTTCCGGCATGTGTACCCGAAGGCTGCTTCCCGTCTGTCCGCCAAAACCGCTGGGCGCATCCGGGCGGGAGGAAGGGCGTGGTTTTCTCGGGAGTGAATGAAACGAGGGAGGCTGATTGGGCTGGAAAGGAGGGCATTTGCGAGGCAAGGCGGATTTAGTTGGATGGGCGGAAATTTGTGGGAAGGTGAAGTAAGTTGGATTGGTAGGTATTATTGGGGGAGGCGGATTGAGTTGGATTGGAAGTATAAGTAGTAAGGGAGAATTTGTTGTAGGAGTACGTGTGGGAATGGTATTGCTGGAATGGATTTACAGTAGTTTTTTACTATGATAGAATATTAAAATGAGATATGGTCAGCAGGGGGATTTTTTGTGTGGATGTTGGTGACTGCTGGGATTGTGAAGTGAGGGATTGAGTATGGCTTGTTTGTTGATTGTTGAGGACGATGTTGATTTGGGGGAAGGGATTGGGTTTGCTTTTTCGGCGGACGGGTATGTCGCGGACTTGGCGGTTTGTATCCGGGACGGGCGGCGGATGCTGGCTGGGGGCGGGTATGACTGTGTTATTTTGGATTGTAATTTGCCGGATGGAAGCGGGTTTGATTTTTGCAGGGAGATTCGGGCGGAGAGTGATGTGCCTGTATTGATGCTGACGGCCAGGGATACGGAGCTGGATGAGGTGATGGCTCTGGAGCTGGGGGTGGATGATTTTATGACGAAGCCTTTTTCAGTTGCGGTTCTGAAAGCGAGGGTGAAACGGCTGGTTATGCGGCGGGATGGGGGACAGGCTGTCCAGTCTAATGGGATACGGGTTGATCTGCGGGAGTGCAGGGTTTTTCGGGATGGTGGGGAAGTTCTGCTGAGTAAGGTGGAGTATAAGCTGCTGTTGTTTTTTCTGGAAAACCGGAATCAGGTTTTGTCTAAGGAACAGATTTTGGAATATGTCTGGGACAGTGCCGGACGGTTTGTGGATGAGAATACGGTTTCTGTGAATATTCGGAGGCTGCGTGCTAAGATTGAGGAGAACCCCGATTCCCCTGGCTGTATTAAGACGGTGCATGGGCTGGGATACATATGGAAAGAGAGCTAGTACATCGGATAATAATGAGTGACTGATCATGCATGTGAGGGTGGATTGAAACAGGGCGGTAGAGAATGATGGAATGGTTGTGGATGGGCATTTTTGGCGGGCTGGCTCTTGTTTTTGCCGGAGCAGCGCTGTGGTTTAAGTGGAAGAAACAGAGGCTTTACCGGGAAGTTGACCGGATGATGGACCGGATTCTGGATAATAAAAAGATTGAGCAGACGGATTTGAGTGAGGGCGAGGTGTCTGCGCTTGCGGGGAAGGCGAGGCGTATCCAGGAAAAACTGGAGGCTGAGGTGGGCAGCGCCCAGAGAGAGAAGGAGCAGGTAAAGAGTTTGATTTCCAATATGTCTCATCAGCTGAAGACTCCTCTTGCAAACATTATGATGTATGAGGAAATTCTGGAGGATGGATCGCTTCCACGGGAGGAACAGGAGAATTTCCTTGGTAAGATGAAGAAGCAGTCGGTAAAGGTGGAGTGGATTCTGAATTCTCTGTTTAAGATGGTGAAGCTGGAGCAGAATGTGATTGTATTTGAGGCGGAGGGGGCACTGATACGCCGGACGCTGCTTGACGCGGTGAATCTGGTTTACGAGAAGGCACAGCGTAAGGGGATTGAGATAGAGACCGAGTATTTTCCGGACTGTCTCCTGTATCATAATCCCAAATGGACTACAGAGGTTTTTGCCAATATTCTGGAGAATGCCGTAAAGTATACGCCGGAGTCAGGGCGTATTACGATCGGGATGAGGCGGTATGAGATGTATTCGGAGATCTGGTTTCAGGATACAGGGATGGGAATCACGAAAGAGGAGCTGACAAAGATTTTTCAACGCTTTTACCGGAGCAAGGATGCGGAAAATATGGATGGGTCCGGGATTGGTCTATATCTGTCCAAGCTGATTCTGGAAAAGGAGAAAGGATATATGAACGTGGCTTCTGAGCATGGGAAGGGAAGCTGCTTTTCTGTTTTCTTACAGAACTGTGGAAATTGATTTCTGACAGTTTTGTAAGAATTTCTTTTTTATTTGTAGGATGTATGTAAGCACGCCCTGATAAAATCAGAATGAACAGGAAAGGAGTGTTTGGGATGAAGATTTTAGACATACAGCATGTAGATAAGGTATATGGCTCCCGGGATATCCCGGTCCGGGCGTTGTCCGACGTGAGTTTCTCTGCGGAACAGGGCGAGTTCGCGGCAATTGTGGGGGCAAGCGGGAGCGGGAAAAGCACCCTGCTGAACCTGATCGGAGGGCTTGATATACCTACAAAGGGGAAAGTAATCATACGGGACCACGATATAGCAGAGCTGAAGCGGAAAGAGCTGACGATTTTCCGGCGCCGCAATATCGGATTCGTTTTCCAGAATTACAGTCTGATGCCGGTGCTTAACGTATACGATAACGTGGCTCTTCCGGCCACTTTTGACAAAGGAAAATATATGGATCACGCTTATATAGAGGATTTGCTGAAAGAGCTGGGACTTTGGGAGAAGAGAAAGAGCTACCCCAATGAACTGTCCGGCGGCCAGCAGCAGAGGGCAGCCCTTGCCAGGGCGCTGGCGAACAAACCAGCCATCATACTGGCGGATGAACCCACCGGTAATCTGGATTCCCGTACGGCTATCGAAGTGATGGGGCTTTTAAAGTCAAGCAGTAAAACGTATAACCAGACAATTTTAATGGTGACACACAACGAAGCGCTTGCTCAGACCTGTGACAGGCTGATACGTATCGAGGACGGACGGCTGTATGACGGCGAAAGAGAATTTTACGCAAAAGGCGGTGAGATGCATTGAAAAACACCATCCGGCTGGCTTTTGCCTATTTAAAATATTACAAAAAACAAACGCTGTCTTTGTTTCTGGGGATTCTTCTTTCTGCGTCCATACTTACCGGTATAGGCTCTCTGATGGGGAGCGGGAGAAATGCCACGCTTGAAAATGCCAGAGGCAAGGCAGGAGACTGGCATTATTATGTGCGTTGCGATTTCCCATGGTTCAGGGAATTTCAGGGGCATACCGAGGGAAAGGGATACAAAGTTGAGAAGTTTGGGGTTCTGACGATCCGGAAAGTCCTGGAAGAGCCCTACGAGATTACCATGGCATATGCAGACTCAGGTTATCTGGATATCATGGGCCGCAGGCTGGAACAGGGACACTATCCACAGCAGGAAAATGAAGTGGCAATGGATACCTACACGCTCAGAAATCTGGATATTCCGGCGCAGATAGGAAGCCGGGTGAAGCTGGACAATGAAGAATTTACCTTGTGCGGCATCATTTCCAGCATGCCGGATGCGGACAGCATGCAAGTGCTGGTTGACAAGGATCTTGATTACGGGACAAATGGAGATTTTCTTTATATAAAGTTTGATGAGTCCCGCAAGGTGTATAAGCAGGCTGCAAGAATGGCAGATACATTTGGAATTGAAAAATCCGGTTTGAAAAGAAATAATCAAATGCTCAAGTATCTGGGCGGAGAGGGCGGCACGTCTGTGCTGAATACGATTAAGACGGGTGTCACGGTGAAGGGGACCGGTCTGCCTTATATCTGGTACATGCTGAATGAAAACTGGAATCTAACCGAAAAGGTCGTTATGGCTGCACTGGGGCTGTTCAGCATTTTTATCATGTACAGCTTGTTCCAGGTATCTGTTATCCGAAGAATGTCCCAGTACAGCATTCTCCAGACCGTGGGAATGGGGGAGAAGAGTACATTCGGCATTCTTGCGGCAGAATTATTTATGATTTTTCTGCCCGGGTATCCGTTGGGCTGTATCCTGGGAAATGCTGCCGCTTCACTGATCTATAGAGCCCAGGGGCAGATTTTTGTGTATCCGGAAGACTTTATTGTACACCAGAGCGGAGATACCAGACAGACAGCCGTGAGCCTGCCTGCCCCCGGAACATTTTATATATCCGAAGATGTCATTGCGGGAGGAGCGGTATTCTTCCTTATTCTAATCTTTCTGATCAGCTTCATACTGGTGCGTAGAATGCACAAACTGACGCTTAGGGAGCTGCTTGCCAAAGAGGGCGGGAAGAAAAGAAAGAACCGAAAAATATACAGCATAAAGCTTTCAAATCTCACAGGGGTTCTAACAAAAAAGTTTATGTTTGCAAGAAAAGGGGCGTTTCTGGGAATTCTCTTCTCTCTGTCCGCAGGAGGCCTGCTTTTTCTGGGGGCGGCATATGTATCTGAAAATACCAGAATTAATAATGAACTGACCTTCAAGGCTGACGACGGCCTGGGTTCAGATATCCAGATCTATGTAGATTCGGATGCATTAGGGACGGTCATCCCCGAGCGGACGGTTCAGGATCTGAGACAGATACAGGGAATCAAAAGCATGAACGCAGTCAGGTATATGCTGGGGGAAGTACCATTCCTGGATGGGACATTTAAATGGAATTCCTATTATCCCGAAACTGCGGACAGTGGGGATATCAAACCAGATCCGGTACTGATGGAGAAGTACAATGGCGTAGCTGTGCAGATCGGAGAGAATGATTATCTGCTGAAAGCAAATATATACGGGTATGACGATGAGCTCCTTCAAGGTCTGAACGAGTATCTTCTGGAGGGAGAAATTGATCCGGACAGGATGCGTGCAGAGAACAGTATGATATTCAAGACCATCATGGACGGGCAGGGAAATTATGACGGAATCGAGATCAAAGCAGGGGATAAGATCACTCTGAAAACGCCTGCAAGTCCAGAAGCCGCCCAGGAAGTGCTGCGTTTTAAGTCAGAGGAGTCTTGGTACAGACAGTCTGACTTCCAGGCAGCCGCGATAGCAAGCCGGCCGCTGGCAAAGGTGGATACATTTATAGAGGATGACGGCAGGGACCGGGTTGATATTATCATGACAAATGAGCAGATGGAGAAGAATTTTGGAGTCAGCGGTTACCGGACAATCAGCATCAGCCTGAAAGAAGGGGCAGACGCCTCGAAAGTATCCGACGAGATACGCAAGGCAGTGTTGGGAATTAAGAAATGTGTTGTAAAAGATTACACGGAACAGATCAAACAAGAGAACCAGTACCTTGCTCAGAAAATGCTGTTTTTCTACGGTGTGGGAGCGATTCTTCTGGTAATCAGTTTTCTCCACATCCTGAACAGCATGCAGTATCTGGTGGCTGCAAGAAGGCACGAATTCGGCATCCTGCGGGCCATGGGTATCACAGATGCGGGATTCCGGAAAATGCTGGTAAAAGAGGGCGTGAGATACGGCCTGTATTCCAGCCTTGTCATGGTGGTGATGTACCTGATCTTACAGAAAATCCTGTATTACTTTATGGTTCATGTGTATCTGTACCTGCATCCTAAGGCAGGCATGTCCCCGCTGACTGTTCTGCTGATGGCAGCGGTCAATATCCTGATCTGTATCGTAGCAGTACTCATCTCGGGACAATCCGTACTAAAAAAACAGATCATCGAAGAAATTTAGGGAATGAGCTCTAGTCTCAGGCGCGGGTGGGGGGGACGCTTACCGTGAGCCGGGACGGACTGTGAAAAGCACCTGTCCTGTTGGAAATACAGCCGCTGCGCCAAGCAGCAGTAAGAGGAAATCCGCAAAATCAGCCTGAACCGAACACATTCACCGTTTAATCTGATGATTAAACGCCTCAGGTGTTCTAAAAAGCTGCTTTGGAAGCAGCTTTTTTCAGGCTGATTTCGCGGATTTCCTCTAACTGCCGCTATGCTCGCTAAAAGCATTTCCAACAGGACAGGTGTTTTTCACAGTCCGTCCCGGCTCACGGTAAGCTAGGTTCATCCGCCGATAGGAAAGGACTCTTTCCCCGGTTGGATTCCAGACTGGGGCAGCGGATGGAATAGAATTGGCGTAACTTTTATATCCCCAGTAGGTTGAAAAGAGTTTTTTCACTATAAAATATATTGAACCTCTTTCCGGCAAGCGGCACGAAATCCATTTTTGTAGATGAACGACTACGCGGCGTCAGTGCACATCCGTTGCTCCGGTCTGAGATCCCAACCGGGAAATGAGATTTTACTACTGGCGCCCCGCCCCCGATATTCCAAATCTTGTATCCTAAATCTCTTTACTTTGGGGGAGAAGGTCGTATAATGGTGGAGGATATGATTTTATTTACGCTGGAGGTTAGACGGATGATTAAGTTAAAAGCAAAGCAGCAGATGTCGGAATCTATGGTGCTGGCGGTATTACTGACGCTGGCGGGAGGGTTTCAGGATGCATATTCATACAACTGCAGAGGGAAGGTGTTCGCCAATGCCCAGACAGGGAATATTGTATTGCTGGGGCAGAATCTGGCCCAGGGAAACTGGGGGACGGCACTGCATTATCTGATGCCGCTGGCTGCTTTTATCAGCGGAGTATATGTGACGGAATGGGTACACCATTTATATAAAGATTATCAGAGAATACACTGGCGGCAGATTGTCCTTATTGTGGAGGTGGTATTGCTTGCCGTGGTGGGGATTCTGCCGCATTCTTTTGATGTACTGGCTAATGTACTGATGTCTTTTGCCTGTGCCATGCAGGTGAACAGTTTCCGTAAATTCAGGGGAATTCCCTGTGCTACTACCATGTGTATCGGCAATATGCGAAGTGCCACAGAAATGCTCTGTAAGTATCATATTACAAAAGATATTACGCTGAGAAAGAAAAGTATGCATTATTACTTTGTGATCTTGATCTTTGCGGTTGGTGCCGCGGCCGGGGCGGTTATGAGCAGGGCTATTGGGCTGCATTCTATATGGATAGCCGGGGCTCTGCTGGCGGGGGGATTTGTACTTATGTTTGTCAGGGAAGAATGAGAGTGAACCGCCTGTTTAGCAGGGAGTGTTATCTTGAAAGCAGATAAGACTCCCACCTCTATAGGCAGCGGGTAAGTAATAATTTTGTCTTGGCGGGAGTCCAATATCCTTCCAAAATAAAGCCGCCGGCGGATGGAGGAGACGTGCAGAGGTATTGTGTCATGCGGAGCATGACGCGCGTCTCGCCGCAAGTACGCCGGGGCGTACTTGAATTTCGGCATAAAAAACAGGAGACAACGGTAAGGTCTCCTGTCTTATTTATGCGCTATTATTTCCCGGTGTGCCTACTCTTTTTTAGAATCGAATTTTATAATGTGCGAGCCAGTAGTTGACCTGGAGCATGTAGGCCAACATCTGGGGACCGGCCATGAGCTGTCCGTACCAGGGCTTCCCATAGTCGGACGGGCTGTTTACAAATGCATAGACTTTCTTAGTATCCAGCAAGCTGTGGATTGGCGCATTGGGATCGGCCAGCACTTCTTTCAGCTGGTCACCAAGCAGTTTTTCGTATGCGGGATCGTATGTTTTCGGGTAGGGGCTTTTTTTCCTCCAGAGGATTTCGCTGGGGAGAAGCCCTTCTCCAGCGTGCCGGAGCAGACCTTTTACAATGCCGTCGGGGCACTTCATCTGCCAGGGTACATTGAAGATATATTCTACGATCCGGTGATCCGCAAGGGGAACCCTTGCTTCCAGACCGTTGTACATGCTGGTGCGGTCCATCCGGTCGAGCAGTGTTACCATGAACCAGCGCAGATTGAGCCAGGCGATCTCACGGCGTCTTTTTTCCTCCGGGGTGTCCCCGGGGAGGCGTGGTGTTTCCTGTATTGTTTTCTCGTATGCTTCTCGGGCATATTCTTCCATGCGCAGATCCCGGATCAGGCAGTCATCCAAAAGTGTCTGTCTTGGCTCCATGCTGCGGGACCAGGGGAAGGCAGCGGTTTCAAAGGCTTCCCGGCTGTGGAACCAGGGATAGCCGCCAAAGATTTCGTCTGCGCATTCACCGGTCAGGGTGACTTTGTTGTAGTCCTTCACCTGGGAGCAGAAGTACAGCATGGAGGATTCCACATCCGCCATGCAGGGAAGATCCCTTGCATCCACGGCTTTGTACAGGCAGTCCAGCTGATCCTGATTGGAGCATTCCAGGTACCGGTGGTTCGTACCGGCATATTCCACCATTTTATCTACGTAGGGCCGGTCCTGGCTGGGTTGGAAGGAATTGGAACGAAAGTAGCGGTTATTATCCACAAAATCAAAGGAAAAGGTATTTAATACTTTCCCCTGTTTTTTCAGCTCCCTGGCACAAATCGCGGTCACAAGGCTGCTGTCCACGCCGCCGGACAGGAAGGTGCTGATGGGGATGTCGGAAAGCATCTGTTTTTTGACCGCATCCTCCACAAGCCACGCAGTCTTCTCGATGGTTTTTTCCATGGAATCCTCATGGGGACGGCTCTCCAGCATCCAATAGAACTCCTCCGTACAGGAGGTCCGGTCAAATGTGATGCACTGGCCCGGCAGAACTTCCAGGATATCTTTGAAAACGCCCTTGCCGTATGTTTTGGCAGGCCCCAGGGCAAAGATCTCACAGAGTCCGGCGCGGTTCAATACCGGATCTACGCCGGGATAAGCAAACAGCCCTTTGATTTCCGAGGAAAATACAAGGGTTTCCCCGGTCATGGTGTAAAACAGCGGTTTGACGCCCAGCCTGTCACGGAACAGACAGAGTTCACCGGGAACTGAATCCCACAGTGCGATAGCGAAGATGCCGTTCAGTTTCTTGATATAATCTTTTCCATGGAGCATATACCCTGTCAGGATGACTTCTGTGTCGCTGGACGTACAGAAATCAGCTCCCTCCAGGATCAGTTCCGCTTTCAGCTCCGCCATATTGTAGATCTCACCGTTAAATACAATCGCACATTCACGGTTCTGTGACCTGCGGATCATGGGCTGATGCCCCGTTGCCAGGTCGATGATCTCGAGCCTTACATGTGCCAGCCCGCACAGAGAGCTCAGATAAGTACCCTCATCGTCGGGCCCCCTGCGTTTCTGCGCGCGGTTCATATCCTCCAGAATATGTTTCCACTCTGGTTCATTCGCTTTGTAATCCATGTAAGGGTTAAAAAATCCGGCAATTCCACACATTTTTTCTTCTCCTTTTTCATATAAATGTCATATCTTCTTCCAGACTTTTCAGAATCATGACGAAGCGCCTTAGGCTTAAAGGATGACAGGCTGATACTGACGTCCTTCCAAAGCGGCTTCCAGTGCAGGAATCAGAAACTCGGTGTGTGCAATCATGGAGTTGGGCTTTTTCTGTGGATTATCCTGGCCAAACGGGATGAAATAGATATTTTTGGCGTTTAATAACAGGCCGATATTTTTCATGTTCATGCCAAGGGCATCGTTGGTGGAAATGGAGATGAGAAGCGGTTTGTTATTTCTGAGGTGGGCCTTTGCCGCCATCAGGGCTGGTGTATCAGTGATGCCGTTCGCCAGCTTGGCAATCGTGTTGCCGGTACAGGGGAATAGTACGAGGATATCCAGCAGACTGCCGGGGCCGATCGGCTCTGCTTCGGATATGGTCATCATGGGGCGGACACCCGTGATGTCCTCGGCTCTTTTTAGAAACGTTTCCGCACTGCCAAAGCGGCTGTCAATGGTGCCGGAAGCGTCTGAAAAAATAGTCTGGACCAGAGCTCCTTCGTCTACAAGATTCTGAATTCCTTCAAATGCTTTTTCATAGGTACAGAATGAGCCCGTCAGGGCCACTCCAATTGTTTTTCCTTCTAAAGACATATTTAATCACTCCTTATGAATTTGAGACGTATTCGTTACTATGCGCGGCCTCTAGGCCGTGAATATTAACACGTATTCTCCTGAGAGAGCAGGGATTCGATGGTTTCCTTTACCGCCTTCGCTGAAGAGGAAGGGGCATATTTCCCGGGCAGCCCAAGGCACAGAGCGGCCGTGATTCCCAGCCTCTGCGCCTCTGCAAAGTCGACTCCGCCGGGGGCGGACGCAATGTCTATGATCGTGGCGGAACTTTTCACATTTTCCAGTACTTCCGCCGTAACAATCAAAGCGGGAACTGTGTTGAAAATAAAATCAAAGTTCCCGATGTGTTTCAAAAGAGCATCCAGGGGCATCGCAGTATCGGCGGCAACAGCAGCCTGGGCACATTCCTGTTCATCAATAGAAAAGACAAAGACGCGGCAGCACAGGGCTTTTAAATATTGGACAAGTGTACGGCCGCATTTTCCATATCCAAGGACCGCGCAACTGCTCTGGCGGAGATTATGCGGGCTTCTGGAAATAGCCTCGCACAAAGCGCCCTCCGCTGTGGCTATCGTATTGTAGTAAGCAAGGGAACTGTGTTCCATCAGATCATGGACAGAAACGCCCTTTTCCAGCGCCGCATTTTTAAAAGATTCCGGAATACAGCCGGAAAAGAAATGGCAGCCGGGGTTCAGAGAGGAGAGCAGTGCATCCAGATGCAGGCAGCCCTCCAGCGCATTCTGGCTGATATCACGCCCGTTTTTACTGAGCGGAATGGGACCAATGACGCAGCGGGATCCGGCACAGGCCTCCCGAAGCCCGGAAACCGCGTTTACAACGGAGGCATCGGAGTACCTGCGCTCGTCGGGCGCGGCCATGAGGGCATAGCAGCATACACGGTTCTGATGGTGGGCCAGTTCTTCCGCCAGATATACCTGCCGCATATCTCCTCCAATGACCGCATAATCGTATTGGGGATATTCCATTGTGAAACTCCTGACAAAATACAATTTTAATTATTATATGCAGAGAGAAAAATATGTGTTATTTCTATTTCTTGGATGGAAAATAAAGACGGGTTCAGTTATAATAAAAAATAGTAAGGCTCGAAAGGACCTTGCCAGCTATTTTTTATGCATCGCACGTAAGCGGCCAAAATACAGCCGCTAAGTGTTCGTAGCTATAAAAAAGTATGGAGCCGTTGGATCAACTTTTGACCTTCTATGATATGAGCGGGAGCCGCATACAGAGCGGACCATGAAACATAGTTTGTATGTATCGCTCATAGAAAAATCAGAAAGAAATAATGTACGAATATATTATGAACCGAAATCCACGGGGAATCCGATTTGGGTTCATGGTATAAGAAAGAGAGGAAAACAAATGAAACAGGACATGATTGTTATTCTGGATCTGGGAAGTACCAACAATACCGTGCTTGCCCGTCAAATCCGCAGCCTTGGCGTATACAGTGAGATTCACCCTCACGACATCACCGTGGACGAGCTGAATGCACTGGACAATGTAAAAGGAATTATATTAAACGGCGGTGAGAACCGCATTGTCGACGGACAGGCAGTCGATGTCAGCCCGGCATTATACGAGTGCGGATATCCGATGATTTCCGTAGACCATCCGACCGCAAAATGTGAGAAGCAGTATGATCAGCTTCCGGATGACGAGACCATGAAGGAATTTATCTTCGGCCAGTGCAAAGCAGAAGCAAACTGGAATATGAAGAACTTTATTGAGGATCAGGTGGAGCTTGTGAAGCGCCAGGTCGGGGATAAGAAAGTCCTCCTTGCTCTTTCCGGCGGTGTTGATTCTTCTGTAGTAGCGGCGCTTTTGATCAAAGCGATCGGGCAGCAGCTGGTATGCGTGCATGTAAACCATGGACTGATGCGGAAGAATGAGTCTGAGAGTGTTGTGGAAGTCTTCCGGAATCAGCTTCATGCGAACCTGATCTATGTGGATGCAACGGACCGGTTCCTGGATAAGCTGGCAGGAGTCGCAGATCCGGAGGAGAAGAGAAAGATTATTGGCGGGGAATTCATCCGTGTATTTGAAGAGGAAGCACGGAAACTGGATGGGATTGAGTTCCTGGGACAGGGCACAATCTATCCGGATATTATTGAGAGCGGAACGAAAACGGCTAAGATGGTAAAATCTCATCACAATGTGGGCGGATTGCCGGAGGACCTGCAGTTTGCTCTTGTCGAGCCTCTGAAACAGTTGTTTAAAGATGAAGTGCGCGCATGCGGTATTGAACTGGGACTGCCGGAGAGTATGGTATACCGCCAGCCATTCCCGGGGCCGGGACTTGGTGTGAGGTGTCTGGGCGCTATTACGAGAGATCGGCTGGAGGCGGTCAGGGAGTCGGATGCTATTCTGAGAGAAGAGTTTGAGAAAGCCGGGCTGGATAAGAAGGTTTGGCAGTATTTTACGGTTGTACCGGATTTTAAATCTGTGGGGATGAAGAACCATGAGAGATGCTTTGAGTATATGGTTATACTGAGGGCTATTAATACGATCGATGCTATGACGGCTACGATTGAGAAGGTAGACTGGGATGTGCTGGAGAAGATAACCGAGAGGATATTGGGCGAGGTGGAGAATGTGAATCGGGTTTGCTATGATATGTCTCCTAAGCCGCCGGCTACTATTGAATTCGAGTAGAGGGTTAAAGGGGCTGTCGGTTAATACCGATTTTTAAGTCCTTTACCAAAGAATAGGAATATGCCGTGGAATTAGGTGCTTTCCAGCACATAATTTTCCACGGCATATTCTTATTTTTTCTAATGAAGCTTATTTGGGGCCGCAAAAGAATTTTTGTACCGTCAATAAAAGCTCCTTGAGCGTGATGAGTCCTTTCCTTTTTAAGCGACGCAGGAACTGGCAGTTCAGGTCATCCAAGACTTCATCGGTTATTTTTTACCTTTAAAATCATAAAAAGCATCCCGCCTGGGCTTCTGGCCTGCAGTAAGCCAGATAAAAGCAAGGACTCTTTCGCACAATTCAACAATACGGTCAACAGTCCGTATCCCACGCATATTTGCATAGGTAACTACAGCATACATCATAATTGTTATTTCTGATTATGCAGGTATTTTGAGAGACAATGGAAGACTGGATAATATGATGTATGAATATTTTTTCAGACCAATTGAGGAAAGCAAGCTGTTGAATATATATGAGAAGAGAAAGTATTGAAAGCTTTACGGAACAGAAGTTCAGGGTGTTTACAGAAATGAGGCTTAATAAACTAAAACATCAGTTTATTAAAAATATCAGCAGTAACAACGCGTATTTCAGAACCAAACTCTTATGGGAGATCAAGGATGAGTACATAGAAGTATTGCACATTTATAGAAATCGTATTCAGATAGGAACTCCCGGTATAGAAGGATTTACCGATACCTTTGAAAAAACAGGGGGAATGATACTTGGAACACAGCATACAGACGATTTTTTCTTCCATTTAAATTATGCTTGTTTGTAAGAAGTATTTTAAGTATAATAATTTAAATAAAACTCATGTCAGATGCTGTTATGATATTTGTCATTTTGTTATTAAAAAGAACCTGGAGATAATAATGAGACGAAAAAAAGGTTTTTTACAATGGTTCAAAAACCAAAAATTAGGCCGGAAGATTTTATATACCTTCATTCTTGCATCGGTCATACCGCTTCTGGTGGCACAGATATTGATGCTCTATGTCATTGTAAACAACATGAAAGAAAAGGTAAACACCCTTATGGTGAACCAGCTTGCCCAGATATCAGAGAGGACGAATCTGACGCTGGATATTTATACAAATCTTGTATATCAGATCTATGCGGATAATCAGATTATAGAGGGAATCAAATCTTATAAGGCAGAAGATTCCGAGGTGAAGGCAAGGATCTGCCGGGAAATTTGTGACAAACTGCAGCAGTACGGAACTTCTGTCTATGGGGTTGAGTGTATTAGCATTATCCTGCCGGACGGGCAGGATATTACATATGATTTTGGTATGGCCTCCGCTGTAGATAATCTCTGGAACAGCTATGAGGATATGACGTCTATAGAACCCTGCCGCCAGGCGCAGGATGCAACGAATATGATCATATCTCCCACCCAGCGTTTTCTGCGGGCGAACCAGGAGGAACGGATCTTCCATATAGCAAAGCAGATGTATGACTTCAAAGATATCCAGCAGGGTCCCATTGCCACTGTGGTGACCAGCGTCAATGAATCTGTCTTAAACGCAGTGTGCGGCAGGGGTCAGACCGAGGACGGTTCAGAGGTCTACGCGGTTAATTTCATCACAGACCGAAGCGGCAATGTACTGACATATCCCAACTCATTTTACTCCGGTATAGCCATCAATTCCAATAAGACGATCAAGGATTTTGTGGAAAATACCGGGGAACTGAAGGGCAGGAATATTGCTGTGAACCGTTATGAGGACGAACTGCTCGGATGGATCTTTTATAATGCCTATGATAGGGATTACATGCTGCGTGATGTGACAAAGATCCAGTATCTGACCATTTTCATCGGCGCGCTGCTGTTTGCAGCCTCCATTCTGCTGATACGCTATACGGTAAGGCTGATCGAGAAGTCTACAAGAAACATTGTAGGGGGGATCCAGCAGGTGCAGAACGGCAATCTGGACATCCAGGTGCATGTGGATACAGAGGATGAGATGGGACAGATCGCGGATAACTTTAATACCATGACCGTAAAAGTCAAGAATCTAATTGCCGAGGTGACCGAGATCACACTGAAACAGAAAAACGCTGAGATACGGGCACTGGAGGCTCAGATCAACCCACATTTTCTGTACAATACACTGGACTCTATCAACTGGATGGCGATTGAAAAGGAAGAATATGAAATCAGTAAAATGCTGCGCAACCTCGGTATTATTCTTCGGTACAGCATAAATAAAAGCAATCAGATGGTAACCATCGCAGAGATGGCAGACTGGCTTGAAAAGTATGTCAGTCTTCAGAAAATGCGTTTCAACAATGCTTTTATCTGTGAGGTATATGTGAGCGAAGAGGCGAAAAACATAAGAATCCATAAGCTTCTCATTCAGCCCTTTGTTGAAAATGCGATTCTGCACGGCTTTAAAGGCATTGAGGGAGGCGGAATCCTGCGGGTTGATATCATCATGTCAGAGAACAAAAAAGAACTGGATATTATCATAGAAGACAATGGAAAAGGCATGCCGCCCGGCATGGCAGATATATTTAATGATCCCGAGACAGCAGTCAGAGACGACGGCAGGAGCATTGGCCTGAACAATGCGTTTGCCAGAATGCGGATGTACTACGGTGAGGAGGTTTCATGGGATGTAAAGAGCATACAGGATATAGGGACAATTATTACACTGAAAATACCAATGCAGGATAAGGAGTGGAGCCAATGAGGATCATAATCGTGGAAGATGAAATAAAAATTCGCGAAGGTATGGGGAAACTTATCGAATCGCTGACAGACCATATCGTCCTTGGAGAGGCTTCCAACGGGGAGGAAGGCCTTGACCTGATCCTCCGTTTCAAACCGGATCTGGTGATCACAGATATTCGTATGCCGAAAATGGATGGACTGGAGATGATCCGTCATCTTCACGAACAAAAAATACCGATACATGCAGTGATCCTGAGCGGATATTCCGAATTTGAGTACGCCAAAAAGGCTATAAAGTATGGAGTTGATGATTATTTACTGAAGCCTTTGTCAGTGGATGACGTGGAGGATATGCTGGTAAAGATTGAGGATAGGATCAAAAAAGAGCAGCTTACCCAGGGGACCCCCGAGACGCATCTGAGGAATCTGCTCTACGGGGAAGAGCATGAGGAAGACAATCAGTATGCTATACTGAAGAATGTCTGCGGTCTGGCACAACAGGCTGAATATCTGCTTTTTACCGGATACACAGGTTCTGCCCCCGCTTCCTATAGGGAATATGCGGAGATAGCGCTGGATGAACTGAAAGAAAAGTACCGTGAGGTGAAGTGGTACGCTTTTTATATGGAAAATCTGCAGAAGTTCTATATTCTGGCCTGCGCAGATGTAGGGTTTCAAAGGCTTTCGGATCTGGAAAAATCTTTTTACAACCGGTTGATCTTCCATTATCAGGATAAGGACGAGCGGGCAATCTGGACCAGACAGGCTTTCAAAAGTCTGAGAGATCTGAAGAAAACGGCACAGGATCTGGATGATCTTATTTCTTCTTCCCTTATATGGGACCAGAAGGGCTGGCTTACCAGGGAGGCTGTGGAAGCATACCAGTCCAGGGCTTTTCTGCCGCCTGCGGATATCTCTACGCGCATACGCAATGCTGTCTGCCAGGGGGATACGGAAAAAGTGAAGGAAGGTGCGGAGGAATTTCTGCGCTATATAAAAACGGGGCATTTTGATGCAGACGATATCCGCAGGGCATTTGTAAAGAATTACTATATGATAGGGGATACCCTGGAGGATATAGACAGGGCTCTCTTTGAACATCTGAAAAGTGCCAACCTGCTCAGAAATATTGAGGCAGCTGTTACATGGCATGAATTAGAGAACGCATACATGGATGTCATTTTGCTCATCACCAGTACCAGGGTAAAGAGGGAGGATATCAGCAATTACGTGATAAAAAAAGCAATCAATTATATCCGGCAGCACTACCAGGAAGGGCTGACGCAGGAGGAAGTTTCCAGGGTACTGGAAATTACGCCGGAATATCTGAGCACCCTTTTTAACAGGGAAATGGGAATCACATTCACCAGTTTTCTGAAGCAGTTCCGTCTGAGCCATGCCAAGCGGTTGTTAAAAGGAACCGACATGAAGATTTATGAGATAGCGAAAGCCACCGGATATAATGATCCCAAATATTTTCAAAGGGTGTTTAAAGAGGAGACCGGCGTATCTCCAGGTGAATACAGGCAGATGAATTAGGAGGAATAAACATGAAAGCTATGCGCAGTATGATCGCTGTTTTTTGTGCCTTGTGCCTGGCCGGATGTTCTGTGGGCAGCAGTGAAGCAGTCCGTGATTCAGAAGAGCGGGAGGAACTGGTATTGTGGAGTTATTATGAGACGGAGAATCAGAGGACATCCATGGATGAACTGGCAGAGGGATTTAACGACTCTCAGGAGAAGTATCACCTCACATGGGAATATCACGGGCCGGTGACGGAATTCAGCAAAAGACTGGCGATCGGAATCACCCAGAACCAGTTTCCCGATATGGTGATCATCGATAATCCGGATATGCCCTCCTACATCAACATGGATAAACTGGAGGATATTACCGAGGCTGTAAAAGAGATAGCGGATTTAGATCAGTATTTTCCAAATGCCATGGAATCCGTGGAATATGACGGCCGTTATTATGGACTGCCTTTTTGCTGCAACAATGTGGCACTGATCTATAATAAAGACATTTTGGAAAAGAAGAATATAGAGGTTCCTGAAACCTGGGAGCAGCTTGAGGCGGCGGCCGAAAGCCTTACAGAGGAGGGGCGCTTCGGATTTGCCATGTCTGCGGTCAGCGGTGAACAAGGGGCTTTCCAATTTGCTTCCTTTATGCTGTCAGCCGGTGATGAGTTGGAGCAGGCAGGCGGGGAAGGGACTCAGAGAGCATTCCGGTTTATACAGAATATGGTGGAGCAGGGCTTGATGTCCAGGGAATGTGTAAACTGGTCCCAGAATGACGTGGCAAGGACCTTTATCGCGGGGGAGTGCGCTATGATGGAGAACGGACCGTGGGTATTTCCCGCCCTGGATGAGGCTGGCATCAACTACGGTGTTGCGGCATTCCCCGGGGATCAACGATATATGGGGGTTCGTGGAGGAGAGAACATAGCAGTGCTGAAAGGGAAAAACAAAAAGGGAAGCGTTGCATTTTTAAAATATTACAGCCAGATCAACATAATGTTGAATGCGAATCTGAGGGCAAACTCTCTGCCTCCCAGGGAAGACGTAGCGAAGTTGTTTTTGAAAGCAAAGCCGGAATACGGGATCATATTGGAGCAGATGGAAAGCTGCATCTCAAGGACCAGTTTTGAGAACTGGTCAGTTCTGTCAGAACAGTTATCAGAAGGGCAGTATGAGATCATCACAGGAATGAGCACGCCGGAGGATGTTTGCAGCAGAATACAGGAAGCTCTGAAACAATAAAGAAATAGATGCAGAACATGGACAGGGTGGAAATTCAGTTGAAGAATTTCCACCCTGTTTAATTTTTTAGACTATAAGACAGGGCGGTATTCTCTTATACTTTAGATATCAAATAAAGAACCAGAAACGTACGAAAGGGAGGAAACAAAATGAGGAAAAAAGTAGTGAGCGCTATGCTCTGTATGGCTATGGCAGCCACAATGTTGGCAGGATGCGGAGGAAACACAGGAACAGCTTCCGCGGGAGCGGGGACGGACAGCAGTAAGAAGACTGCCGAAGGAAAGGAAGAGGTTGTCATCTGGGATTACTTTGAGACCGATGCCCAGAAGAACATGATGCAGGACATCATTGACGGCTTCAATGAATCACAGGAGGAATACGAGGCATCCCATGTGTATGTACCCTTTGCGGACTATGAAAAACAACTGACATTGGGCATGGCATCCGGGGAACTCCCGGACCTGGTCATACTGGACGGCTGCAGCATGGCATCTTTCATCCAGATGGACCTTTTCGGGGATGTATCGGATGCGGATATCAAATGGGATGAATATCTGGAAGGCCCCATGGAATCCACCATGGCGGACGGAAAACATTACGGCATTCCCTTTGCCACTAACTGTACAGCACTATTCTACAACAAGGATATCTTCGATGCGGCAGGTATGGAGTATCCCAATGAAAACACCACATGGGATGATTTCCATGAGATGGCAAAAGCGCTGACAAAAGATGGTGTGGTTGGCTTCGGCAATGCTGCCACGGGAACAGATGAGGGAACCTTCCAGTGTCTGCAGTGGTTATACACAGCAGGTGGGGATTATCAGAATGTAAAAGGCGGTACTGATGCCTACAACCTTATGCAGGAAATGGTAGCTGACGGTTCCTGGTCAAAGGACTGCGTGAACTGGACACAGTCGGATGTAAATAACAACTTTGTGGCAGGCAACCTGGCTATGCAGCAGAACGGACCATGGCAGATTCCGGGAATCGAAAAGGATGCTCCCGATCTGAACTACGGTGTGACGGTACTCCCAAAAAAAGACGGGGATTCTGACCAGGCAACCTCCATTCTGGGCGGTGAGAATATGGGGGCTGTAAAACAGGATGACATGGGCGGAGCCACTGCATTCATGGAATACTATGACAAGACAGAGGTGATGGTAGACGCTATGAAACAGTACGGTTCCTTCCCGCCGAAAACAGAGGCGGCACAGGACTCATACTGGACGGACGACCCAATCCAGAAAGAATTCATCACACAGCTTCAGACATCCATCCCAAGAGGCCCAAGCGCTTCCTGGCCGGAATATTCCGATGCACTGCAGACAGGGTTCCAGGAGGTTATGACCTCAGCGAAGACTCCTGAAAAAGCAGCAGAAGATACACAGGCAGCAGTGGATAAGGTGAAGGCATCAGAAAAATAAACAGCCGGAAAGGGACAGGAACCCCCTGTCCCTTTTTAACCCCATAACTGCTCATAAGAAAGGATGAAAAATAATGAAAAAAGGGAAAACTCTCGGGCCGAAGGTTGGATTTTTATTTGCGCTTCCAGCCGCCATCTACATGCTGATATTTGTGGGATACCCGATGATACAGAACTTTATCCTCAGCTTCAAAAACGTGGATGTATATTCCTTTGCGGATGCGTCAAAACAGGCGTTTGTAGGACTAGAGAATTACAAGGAATTGTTTTCAGGTGGTGGGGCGATTCTGACCACAGCCATTAGAAATACACTGATCTTTACAGTAGCGTCTATTTTCTTTCAGTTCTTTATTGGATTTGGGCTGGCACTTCTGTTCAGCAAAAAATTTAAGGGAAGCTCTTTCTTCAGAGGTGTGACCATGATCTCCTGGCTTCTTCCAGTCACGGTTGCAGGTCTGCTGTTCAAATTCATGTTTGCCAGCAAAGGCGGTATCATGAACCAGCTTTTCATGTCCCTGCATCTGATCAACGCGCCGCTGGAATGGCTGCTGGACCCGAAACTGGCTATGATAGCCATTGTAGTGGCAAATATCTGGATTGGTATTCCTTTTAACATGATGCTTCTGATCACAGGACTCACCACCATTCCGGAGGAGATCTATGAAAGCTCACGTCTGGACGGGGCAAATAAATTCCAGACACTGTTCCAGATCACGATCCCCATGATAAAGCCGGCTATCATGTCTGTGCTGACGTTGGGATTTGTATATACATTCAAAGTGTTCGACCTGGTGTGGGTCATGACAAAGGGCGGACCGGTCAATTCCACAGAGCTGGTATCAACCTATGCTTACAAGCTGTCCTTTGACCAGTTTCAGTTCAGTAAGGGTGCGGCGGCAGCCAATATTCTGTTCCTGATCCTGTTCGTGGTTGGTATTTTCTATATTAAACTGATCAATGATGAAGACGAGGTGATGTGAGATGAAGAACGAAAAAGGAAACCTGAAATTTTTTATCATCGGAGCCATTGTATTTGTGATCTTTATTTTTCCATTATACTGGATGGTGGTCACAGCGCTGAAAACACAGGTGGAGATTTTCCAGATTCCCACGCCTCTCTGGCCAAAGAATCTGACTCTGGACGCATTTGCAGACCAGTTCTCCGCATCCAGCGATACGCTTAGGGGCTTTAAAAACAGTATTATCATCGCAGTGGGAGCCACAGTGATATCTACCATCCTGTCCATTCCTGCCGCTTATGGGCTGGCAAGGTTTAAATTCAGCGGGAGAAAGATTCTGATTTTATATTTCCTGATGACACAGATGCTTCCGTCAACCCTGATCCTGACATCCCTGTATATCATGTTCTCAAAGATGGGGCTGCTGAATTCCTATCTGGCTCCCATCCTGGCAGATGCCACCCTTGGAATCCCGTTCAGTATTATTATCCTGAGGACCTATTTCCTCTCCATACCGAAGGAACTAGATGAGGCGGCAAAAATCGACGGCTGCAACAGCATTACATCCTTTACGAAGATCATGCTTCCCATAGCAAAACCGGGCGTTATTGTGGCTGCCGTATTCTCTTTTGTATACGCATGGGGCGATCTGATCTATGGAATCACATTTATGACAGATCCTATGAAAAGACCCATCACCTCCAGCATTTACAATTATGTGCAGCAATACCAGACATTGTGGAACGCTACTATGGCTTTTGGTATCATAGCGATTCTGCCGGTGGTACTTATCTTTATTTTCATGCAGAAATATATTGTCAGCGGTCTGACCAACGGAGCAGTCAAGGCATAGGCTTTATTCTGGGAGACTGGGAGGAATACAATGAAACTACATTCTATTAATTTAAAAAAAATAAAAATTCAGGATCCATTTTGGACAAAGCATGTAAAACTGGTGGAAGAAGCAATTATTCCCTATCAGTGGGATGCTATGAATGATCGTATCCCGGATGCAGAGCCGTCCCACTGCCTGGAAAACTTCGCGATTGCAGCAGGCAGAAAAAAGGGGGAATTTTACGGCGCGGTATTCCAGGATACAGATATAGCCAAATGGCTGGAGGCAGTGGGCTTCTCTCTGGCAGCAGAGAAAAATCCTGAGCTGGAGAAGACCGCAGATGCGGTCATAGATTTCATCGCGGAGGCGCAGCAGGAGGATGGGTATCTGGATACCTATTTTATTATAAAAGAGCCGGAAAAAAGGTGGAAGAACCTGCGGGAAGGCCATGAACTATATACCGCAGGGCATATGATGGAGGCGGCAGTAGCATATTACCAGGGAACAGGGAAGGATAAATTCCTGGGTGTTGTGGAAAAATTAGCGGATCTGCTCTGTGATACATTTGGCAGTGAGGATGGGAAAAACCATGGATATCCAGGACATCAGGAAGTGGAAATTGGTCTGATCAAATTATACCATATAACTGGAAAACGGAAATATCTGAATCTGGCAAAGTATTTTATTGATGCGCGTGGAACAGGAGAGAACTATTTTCTACAGGAAATCAGCAGAGGCGACAGCGGAAATATATTTCCGGAGCTTTCAGATTACCGTCCCGAGTATTCCCAGTCTGACAGACCGGTGCGGGAGCAGGAAGCAGCAGAGGGGCACGCTGTAAGAGCAGTCTATATGTACAGCGCTATGGCGGACCTGGCATATGAATATCAGGACGAAGATCTGATGGCAGCCTGTAAAAGGCTCTGGGATAACATAGTACAGAGACAGATGTATATTACGGGGGGCATTGGCGCATCCGGTATTCTGGAGCGTTTTACAGTAGATTATGATCTGCCGAATGACTGCAGCTATGCGGAGTCCTGCGCCTCCATCGGTCTGGCTATGTTCGGCATCAGGATGGCAAACATAACAAAGGATGCCTCTTATATTGATACTGTGGAGCGTGCCCTGTATAATACGGTTCTGGCGGGGATCGCTTTGGATGGTAAAAGTTTCTTCTATGTAAATCCTCTGGAAGTGTGGCCTGATAATTGTATGGAACGCACCTCAAAAGAACATGTGAAACCTATCCGCCAGAAATGGTTCGGTGTTGCCTGCTGTCCTCCTAATATAGCCAGAACTCTGGCCTCTATGGGGCAGTACATATATTCTATTGGTGAGACAGCTCTGTATGTCAATCTCTTTATTTCAAACGAGGCATGCATCGAGTTGAAGACAGGGGAGATCACAGTTTCTGTAGAAACAAAATTTCCTTTTGAGAACTTGGTGAAGATAAAAGTCGGCTGTGTGCCGGCCGATGGAATGACATTGGCAGTGAGAATACCGGAATACGCGAGAATGTATCAGGTGACCGCAAAAGGAGAACTTCTGGAATATAAAGAAGAAAAAGGGTATGCGTATCTTGTACTTACAGAGGATTCAGATATCAGTGTTTCTTTTGAAGCACCGGCAAAATTTGTACGTGCAAATCCAAAAGTACGCGCCGACTGCGGCAAAACGGCAATGGTGAAAGGTCCCCTTGTGTATTGCCTGGAGGAAATTGATAACGGGAAAAATCTGGCAGAGTTGTATGTGGATACAGAGAAGGCAATACAGGAAGTATCATCTAAACTATTTGGCGGCATCACAGAGCTGGTGCTGCAAGGGAAAAGAATGGAAGAGAGTGCCTGGGATGAAAAAGTGCTGTATGGAGAATATCCTGTAAAATTATCAGATGTAACATTGAAAGCGATTCCTTATGCCTATTGGAACAACCGGGGGATGGGGGAGATGTCTGTGTGGATAAAAGAGCTGATCTCAGGCTGAAGAACGGACGGGAAAGGAAAAGGTTAAAGACGATATGAAGAACAGAGGATGCTTCTATTTATCCATGACTGCTACGGCTGGAAAAAAACAGTTTAATAAGTGCAACCTACAAAGCGTCTGATGTCGGCTCCAAGAGGCAAGCCCCTTTGGAAACCCCGAACAACAAAACAGGCTGAATATCTCGCACTTTTCCGGCGCTTGATACTCAGCCTGTTTTGTTGTCAGCAGCCCCCGTTTCGTGGTCTGCGTGTAGTTCCTTGTAAACTGACCTAATGCAAAAGCTAGAAAACAGTATGACTTATATGGCCAAAATCATAAAAAGATATGGGATTGAGAGGTCATTGGTGCAGTATGGAGTAGGGGCATGGCATTTGCTGTCATGCTCCAGATGGTTGTGGATACTTGGTAGTGGAAGTGTTATAATTAGAATAGCAAATCGAAAGTTGTAGGAGCTAAAAGTATATGATGATACATGAAAGAAATGATAAAATATTGGAACATATGAAGTCAGATTGTTCAAACTGTTCGGGATTGTGTTGTACTGCTCTGTTTTTTCAAAAATTGATGGCTTTCCGAAAGATAAAGTATCAGGGCAACCATGTACAAATTTGTTAAAAGATTACCGATGTAAAATACATTTGCAACTTAAAAAGCAGAAAATGAAAGGTTGCATTGGCTATGATTGTTTCGGTACAGGACAACTGGTGACACTAGTTATTTATCAAGGTTAGACTTGGAATGACATACCAAACCAATCATCAGCAAAGTATTAATAGCGTAAATAAAAGAGTGCCAGCTAATGTTCTTGGAGGCAATATCTAGGGACAGGACATGAGTGAGACAGACCTTAGCACAAAGTTTTAATAGCAGCAAATTTTGAAAAGTGCCTTTTTATTATGATGTACACCATAAATCACCCACGATGGGGAAGATTATTGAATTGCGTGAAAAATATGGCTTGCATATGAAAGTGGAGAGGTATGTGTCTGATGAAACGGGACTTCCTGAGCACGGCAGGATGTTTGTCAGAGAATAAGGCGGAGGCATGTTAATAAGATCAAAGAAATTAGAAATCATGGAGTGAAAATAGCATGAATACACCTGTATTAGAAACGGAACGTTTGATTTTAAGAAAATTTACAGAAGAAGATATGGAGGCGCTCTTTCTTATTCTGAAAGATGAAGAAGTTAATAAGTTCCTGCCATGGTATGCCGTGAAAAACCTTGAAGAAACAAAGCAATTTTATAAGGAAAGATACATTTCAAAATATGCACAGCCGCGAGCCTATGCGTATGCTATCTGCCTTAAAGAAGATAATTTCCCTATAGGTTATATCAATGTAGCTATGGAGGAACATCATGATTTTGGTTACGGACTTCGTAAGGAATTTTGGCATAAGGGATTTGTTACCGAAGCGGGCAAAGCTGTTGTTGATCAAGTGAAGAAAGATGGTTTGCTATATATTACCGCAACACATGACAGAAACAATCCGAGAAGCGGCAATGTTATGAAGAAGTTAGGTATGAAATACTGCTATTCATATGAAGAGCAATGGCAGCCGAAAAATTTTCCTGTCATATTTAGAATGTATCAGCTCAACTTTGACGGTAATGATGATTTTGTGTATAAAAAGTATTGGAATATGTATCACAATAGTTTTGTGGAGAAATTCGAAGACAATCCACTTACAAAAGGACAAGTAAATGATGTGATTGATGGCGATCCACATAATCACTTTCTATAACCGGAACAATAAGTAAGAAATTAATTTTAGAAGTACAGGCTTTTGTGGAAAAAAGTGCATCAAAAGAAAAGATAGGGCTGCGGGGGGCTATGCCGCCGGGCTTTTTGCTTGTAGTATATGATTCAGAGAGTGGCAATGCAGAGTATATTCCACCAGAGTGTAGTATCCATATCATTAATTCTGAATGGAATGAAAAAAATGGTCTGGTAATAAGGAAAGTGAATGCAGAAAACAGTGGAGGCCTATAGTGTGTTTGAAGGAGAAAAAATGGGAAAAATAATCTTAATTATAGAAGACGACAAGGGCCTAAACCAAGGCGTGGCACTGGCTTTAAGGAAACCTGACTGGAAGTTTCTGCAAGCCTTTTCTTTGAAGGAAGGTCTGGAATACTGGGAGACAGCAGAAGTGGACATGGTGCTTCTGGACATCAACCTGCCGGACGGCAGCGGATATGATTTTCTTGGGCATGTGCGTACGGCTTCCAGTGTTCCGGTTATCATGCTTACTGCCAACGATATGGAGATCGATGAGGTCAGGGGGATCGAGATGGGGGCCGACGATTATATTACGAAACCGTTCAGCCTGATGGTTTTAAGGGCCAGAGTGGAGCGCCTGTTTGCGCGCCTGGAAAATGATACGGGAAGCAGTTATCAAAAAGACGGTTATTTCTTCGCGTTCGACAGGCAGGTGTTCGAAGTTCTGGGGAACCCGATCGAACTGAGCCGTACGGAGCAGAAGCTTCTACGCATGTTTATATCGCATCCGGGACAGACATTAACTAGGGAAATATTAAACGAGGGAATTTGGCAGGAGGGATCTGATTATATCGACGAGAATGCCCTGTCGGTTGCTGTGGGCAGGCTGAGGAAAAAACTGAAACTGAAAGAGAAGGAAAGTCCGATCAGGACTGTCTATGGAATCGGGTATGTGTGGGAAAAAGGGGAATAGACGATGGGCATATTGAGAACGAACAAAACGATGAAACGTCTGGAACAGATGCTTGATGAGGCCATGGAAGGTACATTTCAGGAAGTCAATTATGACGAGACAGAGCTTTCAAGGCTGGAATCCAGATGGAAACAGTATCTTTCCACCTCTAAGCTGTCAGTTGAGGCAGCACGCAAAGAGAGAGCGGACATCAAGTCCATTCTCTCAGATATTTCACATCAGACAAAAACACCGCTTGCTAATATCATTCTATACAGCGAGCTTTTAAAAGAGCAGCCGCTAACCGAGGAGGGGGAGGTGATTGCAGAGCAGCTTCATGTCCAGGCGGAAAAGCTGGAATTCCTGATTAAAGCCCTGGTGAAGATGTCCAGGCTTGAGAGTGATATCCTGGAAGTTGTTCCGGTGAAACAACCGCTCAGGCCTCTGGTTGAAAATGCCATAAGGGATGCAAAAGCTCATGCACAGGAAAAGTCCATCACAATCCTGGAACCAGGTTTTGACAGTATTGAGGCGGTCTTTGATTTGAAATGGACGGAAGAAGCGCTTTTTAATATTTTGGACAATGGGATAAAATACTCGCCCAATGGCAGCACATTAACAGTATCTGTAATCGAATATCCAATGTATGTGTGCATCAGAACAGCCGATGAAGGTCCTGGTATCCCGGAGGAGGAAAGGAGCAGGATATTTAGTCGTTTCTACAGAGGAGCTGGCAACCAGCAGGAGGAAGGCGTCGGCATCGGCCTTTACCTGGCCAGGGAAATTGTGAGAAAAAATGATGGATATATCAAAGTTGGGCCCGGTACAGAGAAGGGATCGGTTTTTGAAATTTATCTGGGGAAGGGAGTTTGATTATTGTGAAATTCTATCACAACTGTTAGGATTCAGACAGAATATAGTTAGGATTGCCCTGTAATATAGAAGATACGAAAGGAGATTGCATTTCGGTGCAATCTTTTCATATCAATAGGAGATATGGCCCTTTCAGTCATATGAGAGAATTGTGTTAATATTCACAGACCATAGGCCGTGAGTCGTAACACAATTATTGAAACATCAGAAGGAGGAAAACAAATGGCTGTATTAAAGACAGAGAATCTGAAAAAATATTACGGGAAAGATGCAATTCTTGTGAGAGCCCTGGACGGGGTAGACCTCAGCGTAGAGAAAGGGGAATTCCTATCGATTGTAGGAACCAGCGGTTCCGGAAAGTCCACGCTTCTGCATATGCTGGGGGGGCTTGACCGCCCAACGGAGGGGACGGTATACGTGGACGGAAAAGATATCTTCGCCCTGAAGGACGAGGAACTGACTATTTTCCGCAGACGCAAGATCGGATTCATTTTCCAGAGTTTTAACCTTGTTCCTGTACTGAATGTGTATGAGAATATTGTACTTCCGATTGAACTGGACGGAAACCCGGTTGATAAGGCGTTTGTAAAAGAAGTCATCAGAACACTGGGACTGGAAGAAAAATGCTACAGCCTGCCCTCACAGCTTTCCGGAGGACAGCAGCAGAGGGTTGCCATTGCAAGGGCACTGGCATCCAAGCCTGCCATTATCCTGGCGGATGAGCCTACGGGAAATCTGGATTCTGCCACGAGTCAGGACGTACTAAGCCTGATGAAGATTACTAGCCAGCGGTACGGGCAAACCATGGTAATGATTACCCACAATGAGGGGATCGCCCAGCTTTCAGACAGAATTATACGGATTGAGGACGGAAAGGTGAGAGGTAAAGGCGGTGAAAGCCATGCGTAAGGTGAAGAACAAAGAGGTGATCCGCCGCCTGTCGGACAAAAGCTTTAAAGTTAATAAGACAAGGAATCTGATAGCCGTGGTTGCAATAGCGCTGACGTCAATGCTGTTCTCGGCACTGTTTTCCGTAGGCATTGGGACCGTATATACCTTCCAAAGACAGACGGCAAGGCAGTCCGGCGGCGATGCACACGGGGTATTCAAAGAACTTACACAGGAGGAGTATGAGAAACTTAAAGCACACCCGCTGATTAAGGAGAGCATGCCATGCCGGCTTGTGGCGGATTATGTCCGGAATCCCGAATTTTTAAAACGCCATGCCGAGGCCTGGTACTATCCGGAAGAAGCCTACCCGCACTGTTTCATAGACATCATAGAAGGAAAAGCACCGAAAGCGGCAGACGAAATCCTCCTGGATGAGACTTCTCTGGAGCTTTTGGGTCTTCCAAAAGAGCCTGGACAGAAAGTCACTCTGGACCTGCAGCTGCACAATTATGATGAAACCATAACAGAGCGCACATTTACCGTGTCCGGGGTTATCAAATCAGATCCGGCTCTCGATGTGGGATTTGCCCTGGTATCCCAGGCCTACGTAGAAAAATATGCACAGGAACTTGAGTATAAGGGGCAGGATGACACCGGATCCACTATGGGCGCCATCCGTATGGATGTTATATTTTCCAATAGTCTGGGGATCCAGAAAAAGCTGGATCAGGTGCTGACGGAAAGCGGATTCTCAACGGAACCGGGAGATGACAATTATATAGCCTGCAATGCCAACTGGGCATATGTTTCTGACGGGGCGGACGCGGATCCTGCCACCGTGGGCGCTGTAGCGGGAGCTCTTGTGCTGATCCTGATTACCGGATACTTGATCATATATAATATTTTCCGTATTTCCATTATGAAAGATATTCGTTATTATGGATTGCTGAAAACGATCGGGACGACGGGACGGCAGATTAAAAAGATCATCCGCAGGCAGGCTTTGAAACTTTCTGCCATAGGGATCCCCATCGGACTTCTGGCCGGTTTTTTCGTGGGAAAAGCACTGCTTCCTGCTATCTTGAATTCTACAGGGACAGTCGCACAGGGGGAGACACATATTCCGGTCAGCCCGTGGATATTTATCGGTGCGGCGGTATTCTCACTGATTACGGTATTTATATCTACCGGGCATCCGGCGAAAATGGCGGCAAAGGTCTCTCCGATAGAGGCGCTGCGTTTTACGGAAGGGAAGAAGGAGAAAAAGAAGGGGAAACGTTCTTCCGGCGGAGGGAAAATCTGGCGCATGGCACTTTCTAATCTGGGAAGGAGTAAAGGAAAGACAGCGATTATCATTGTATCCTTGTCACTGGCGGTTGTGCTTTTAAACAGTGTATTTACAGTCACGAACTCTTTTGACATGGATCTGTTTCTGAGAAGCTTTACGAGCTCGGACTTTTTAATTGCCAATGCCAAATATTTCAATACGGAATATTATCATGGAAGCAACGAAGCAACGATTGACGAGGAAAACCTTACAGAATCCTTTATAGAGGCATGCCAGAGCATTAACGGATTTAAAGAAGGCGGGCGAATCTATGCTGCCAATGGGAAGGTGGGAGTTAAGAAAGAGGGGGTCACGATTCCGGAAGGATATGATGTAAATGAAGCCGGAGAACCGGGTGAGTACTATGGAAAGAATTTCATACCAATCCCAAGTACAGAAAATGGTGATTATTCCTCCATGTTTTATGGGGTGGAGGACTTTATTGTGGACGAGATGAAAGTATGGAAGGGCGAGAGTGATGTGGATACGATCAGGGAAAAGCTTGCCACGGGCGATTACATCATCTATTCTACATTGGTTGATGATAAAGGGGAAGTGTATGAAGATAAAGTCCTGCACCAGCCCGGGGATAAGATTATACTCTCTTATACGGGCCTGAATGGAGAATATAAAGAGAAGGAGGTTACGGTTCTCTCGGTAATAAAAGATGATTACTGGAACCTAACCAACCGTCTCAGCTCAGAATTTACTTACTATGTAAGCGCGGACTTCTTTAAAGAAATACTATCTGACAAGTATCTTATGAGTTACTCCTTCAATGTGGAGGAAGGGAAAGACAGGGATGTGGATGCTTGGATTGAAAGCTATACGGAAAGTAGTGAACCACTGATGGATTACTCTTCAAAACTGCAGTATGTAGAACAATTCTCATCTATAACAGGAATGTTCCTGATGGTTGGGGGATCACTTGCATTTGTCATTGGATTTATTGGATTACTAAACTTTATCAACTCCATACTGACAGGAATTATTTCAAGACAGAGAGAATTTGCTATGATGCAGGCAATCGGCATGACGAGGCGCCAGCTGACAAAACTGGTCATTGCGGAAGGGCTTTACTATGCATTGCTGACCATTGTATTTTCTCTGGCAGCAGGTTGTATCTTCTCTTTGACTATAGTCAGGAAGTTGTCGGAGGGAATGTGGTTTATGAAGTACCAATTCCTTATTACCCCGATGCTGATAGTATTCCCGGTTCTGATATTACTTGGAGTACTGGTTCCATATCTGGCGTTCCGGTTTGGAAATTCCGGCAGTGTGGTGGAAGAATTACAGAAAGTTGATTAGGATATTTAGGCATGGGGGACTTGTTCATTCAAGTCCCCTTAATGCATTTATCTTTCTTAGACCTCATATTTGTTAGCTACATCCATATACTTCTGTGCAATAGAACTAATCTTGGAATATTCCCCATTCATAATCAGCTTTCTATCCGCCAGATCACTGCCGACACCAAGCGCAAAGGCCCCGCAGACGAAAAAAGAATGAGAGTTTAGATTTGTTTAGAATTCATTTAGAAACAGATAAGATATTACTGCCATAATGTACTTATCAAAAGGAACAGCTTTTGAAATTTGTGGAAAGGAGATAAAAGGAGAAAGCCAGTGGATTTATTTGTCTGGCAGAGAAATTGCCGACAGAAAAAGGGAGTACATAGTAGAATCCCAATAGGGGAAACCATGATGACGAGTAAGATATATGCCGCAATTTAGAGAGGAGTTTAACCATGAATAATTTTCGTAATAAGACATGGAAAGGATTTTTAAAGAAAGGGCTTGTTTTCTGTATGATTGGCGTAATGGCACTAGGGTTGGTAGCCTGTGGTGGAAAGGATAAGAAATCAGATACAAAAGTGCCGAAAACACAAACTGAGCAATCTAAAAATAAAAAGACAAATAAGAAACCATCTTCCCAGACAGAGAAAAAGGATGATGCAGATATTGAAAAACCACAGAATACGACCGGAGCGGATCAGAATAAGACAGACGATACAAAGGCGCAGGATGGAGCAGACAAAGAGTCTGACACAAAGAATTCAACCCAAAAGAAGCCAACCCAAAGGAATTCAACTAAAAAAAATTCAACAAAGAAAAACAGCACAGTACAGAAATCCAATAAAAGTGGTTCGACAACATAAGACAAAAAGAATAATTAAGCATAATGGGCCACATGGGAACATGCGGCCCATTTTTCCTGAAAGGAAAACAATATGAAGAATATACTAGAATATTTGGAAAAGACAGAACAGCAATACCCCTGTCACACAGCGTTGGACGACGGAATCTTTGCATTTACCTGGAAAGAATTGGCAGGAATATCCAGGAAGATGGGGACAGCATTTGCAGGAAAAACAGAGCCAGGGCAGCCAATTGTCATATTGGCAGAAAAAAGTTCGGTCACGCTGGCAGCCATGTTTGGAGCGGTATATGCCGGATGTTTCTATGTTGTGGTTGACCCTTCGCAGCCAGCGCAGAGGATACAGGAGATTCTGAACGTGTTGGAACCGGAGCTTATTGTGACAAATGACAGGACGAGGGAACTCCTAGCACAAATAGATTACAAGAGGAACTCATATTTGGTAAAAGATGCCATGAATGAGCAGACAGACTGGAAAATACTTAAAAAAATCCGGAGTGACTGTCGGGATATGGATATCCTGTATGGAATCTTTACTTCCGGTTCAACTGGAAAACCGAAAGGAATCGTAGTCAGCCACCGGGCAGCAATGGATTTTATTACACATTTTGTAGAGACATTCGGATTCACAGTTCATGACAGGATAGGAAATCAGGCGCCTTTTGATTTTGATGTGTCGGTGAAAGATATTTATACCAGCATGTTTACTGGGGCAGAGCTTGTTATTATTCCAAAAGAAATGTTTTCTACGCCGCCGGTACTGCTTAATTATCTTTGTAAAAAGGAAGTAACCGCACTTATATGGGCAGTATCCGCCCTCAGTTTGGTGTCAGCATTAAAAGGATTTACCTATCAAGTGCCTCTGACGGTAAAAAAGATTCTTTTCAGCGGAGAGGTCATGCCGGTAAAGCAGCTCAGAATATGGCAGGCGGCTTTACCAAGTGCAGAATTTGTTAATTTATACGGACCTACGGAAATTACCTGCAACTGCACGTATTATCGGGTAAAAGAAATGTTGCTTGACGGAGAAAAAATTCCGATTGGAAGAGCATTTCCGGGTAGGGAGGTGTTCCTTTTAGACGAAAGTGATAAAGAAATTATATCTCCGGGAATAGTTGGGGAAATTTGTGTTTCAGGAGAATCGCTGTCGGAAGGATATTATCACAATCCCAAGGAAACAAAAGAGAAATTTATATTTTATCTGCGAGGTGGAGAGGGGGAGGGACGTTGTTATAAAACCGGCGATTTGGGATTCTACGGAAAAGATGGTGAACTTTACTTCTCTGGACGGAAAGATTTTCAGATTAAACACATGGGACATCGAATTGAACTAGAAGAAATCGAGCATGCAATGGATCAGATTGATGGTCTGGAGAGAGGCTTATGCCTGATGGATCAGAGAACAAACAGACTGGTGGTATTTTATATGGGGAATGTCAGTAAGGAACAGATTTTGAAACAGATGAAGAAAAAACTCCCGGCCTATATGATTCCTCATAAGTTGATAAAAACAGATTTGATGCCATTAAACAAAAATGGAAAAATAGACCGGGAATACTTCCGGCAGAAATTGGGGTGATGAAATGGATATGGAATATTTGGAATATGGAATTGTGAGATATGGTACACCTCTCTATGTATTCAATATGGACGAAATGAAAGACACGGTATTGTGCATTCGGAATGAACTGGCAGGGAAGGCAGGGCTTTGTTTTGCTATGAAAGCCAATCCATTTCTAACAAGGCAGATGACTGCCCTAATAGACCGGATTGAAGTCTGCTCAATGGGAGAATTTGAAATTTGTAGAAAACTTGAAATCGAGCCTGAAAAAATACTGATATCAGGGGTGCTGAAAGAAAAAGAGGACATCTATTCAATTCTGAGATATTACAAGGGAGCATGTACCTATACCATTGAATCTTTGAATCAGTTCCACGCCTTTGCAGATTGGTGTGATGCGAATAATGAAGTGATTCATGTATATCTCAGACTGACTAGTGGAAATCAGTTTGGCATGGAGGCGGAAATCATTCAAAATATAGTTTCCATGAGAGATAAGTGTCCGTTTCTGAAAATTCAGGGAATTCATTACTTTTCCGGAACACAGAAAAAATCAATGGAAAAGATAAAAAAGGAGTTGACATATCTGGATGTTTTTCTTAGGGAACTGGAAAAAAGATCCGGATTTCAAATAGAAGAATTGGAGTATGGACCTGGAATTCCTGTTTCATATTTTGATGGACAGCAGGATATGGTGGAGGAGAACATCCGTATGATTGCCGCTCAAATTCTGGCAATGCAATGGAAAGGAAGTGTCATGCTGGAGATGGGTCGTGCACTTGCAGCAAGATGTGGATACTATCTGACTAGCGTTAAAGATATTAAGCGGAACAACGGCAGGAATTATTGTATCGTAGATGGGGGGATTCATCAGATTTATTATGATGGACAGATTAGAGGTATGTATTGTCCGAAATTTCAGGTAATCCCAGCGCACGAGTATGGGATAGAAAAAACATATACCGTCTGCGGTTCTCTCTGTACGGTTAATGATATATTGGTGCAGAATGTGGCAATTAAAAATTTAAGGGTTGGCAATGTGCTGATTTTTGAACGTGTGGGAGCTTATGCAATGACGGAGGGAATGGCGATGTTCTTAAGCCATGAATTACCGCAGGCTGCGTTTTATAGTAAAGAAATGGGATGGAAGCTGGCAAGGAAAAAACTGGAGACATATAAATGGAATATGGAGGATAAGATAGACGATGGAAGCATTGATGAACATTTTAATGGAAATTGATGAAAGTATTGATTGGAAGAAGGAAAATTCATTGATTGACGACACATATATTTATTCCTCTTTCTGCCGGCAGCACTTCTTGCCTATCAGCTGACACCTAAAAAGTTCCGATGGATGACATTATTGCTATGTGGCTATACGTTTTTCTGGACGGTCAGCGGGAAACTGGTTTTCTATCTGATGGGGACGACATTGGTAACCCATTACATAGGCATATGGATTTCTTTAGTAAAGCTTCAGTGTAAAATGAATATAGCAGGATTGCACGGAGAAGAAAGCCATGCCATTAAGAAACAATATAAGAAAAAAGAGAAACGAATACTGGCTGGCGGAATTTTTATACTGGTATCTGTACTTGCATATCTAAAATACTATAATTTTTTCATACAAAATGCGAATATTCTACTGCATGGTGTAGGGAGCCAACTTTTACTAGAGGCTAAAATACTGGTGCTTCCCATTGGAATCTCCTTTTACACCTTACAGGCTATCGGTTATATAATAGATGTCTATTGGGGTAAAATCGACGGACAGCAGCATCCAGGGAAGGTGGCATTATTCCTTGGATTTTTTCCACAGATTATGGAAGGACCAATCAGCCTGTATTCCCAGACTGCAGATACACTTTGGGCAGGGACTTCCCTAAGAGGAGAAAATATATCTAAAGGCTGTATCAGGATTCTGTGGGGATATTCAAAAAATGGTCATTGCAGACCGTCTCTATGTGTTGGTACAGGCTGTTTTTGAGCATTATGAGAATTATCATGGAGTGATAATTGCAGTTGCGGCTGTGGCCTATACCATCCAGCTCTATATGGAATTTTCGGGGTGTATGGATATCATCATAGGGAGTGGCAGAATGTTCGGTATGACTTTGCCTGAAAATTTCTGTCAGCCCTTTGCCTCAAAAAATGCAGCAGAATTCTGGAGACGGTGGCATATCACGCTGGGCGTATGGTTTAAAACCTATATTTTTTATCCGGTATCGGTATCTGCAGCAGTAAAAAAATGGAATAAATTTGGGAAAAAACATTTGGGGAAGTACATCACAAAACTTGGTGTCTCTGCGTTTTGCCTATTTCCAGTGTGGCTGTTTAACGGTCTGTGGCATGGCCCAAGGTGGAGTTATATTTTCTATGGGATGTATTATTTTGTGATTCTCCTGGCCGGAGTCGCTCTTGAGCCGATCAGAAATAGAATCATAAAATATACCCATTTGAATGAGCATGCGTTTTATTATAAGGTTCCCCAGATTTTAAAAACTTGGCTTATTATATTTGTTGGAGAACTGTTTTTCCGGGCAAATGGTCTGGCTGCCGGATTTCGGATGTTTAGAAGTATGTTTCAGAATTTCGAGTTGCAGAAATTATGGGATGGGACGCTGCTTACCTTTGGATTGGACCAGGCAGACTATTATGCCATTATAGCTGGGTGTATGGTGGTGGCCGTGGTCGGAATAATAAAAGAAAGGAGTCTGCTGGGTGAAGAAGGAATCGGGAAATTGTGTCTTCCGTTCAGATGGGCGGTCTATTATGGGCTCATTCTGGCGGTGGTAATCTTTGGAGCCTACGGAAGCGGTTATCAGCAGGTGGACATGATTTATGCGGGATTTTAAAAGAATACGAAAAAGAGCAGGAAAACGGTTTGTATTTTTTACGGTTCTGATTGTAATTTTAGTAGGTGTATCAGAAAAAATAGAACTGACATACATAGAAAATGATAATTTGGTTCAGAGCAGGAATAAAAGTACCTTTCGGATTTTAAGGGAGCCGGAGAACAGCATAGATGTGATTGTTGTAGGTGATAGTCTTAGTTATTCATCAGTCTCGCCAATGGATTTGTGGAAGAATCATGGGATTACTGCTTATGTTTGCGGCCAATCAGGACAAAAGATACAGGAAACATACCATATGCTGGAAAATGCATTTACTGCACAATCGCCCAAGCTGGTTATATTGGAAACAAATACTATGTTCAGGGGAAGATTGGGGCAGGAACTGACTAACCTAAAAGAAACACTGGAAGAATGGGCGAACAACTATATCCCTATTTTCCGGGGGCATGATATCTGGAAATCTTTTGTGATGGATAAAGAGTATCCAGAAGAAAATTTCAAAGGTTTTGCGTTACGGTGCGGCATACAGCCATATGAAAAAGGCGATTATATGCTGGAGACCGAGCAGAAAGAGGAAATTCCGCCTACGGTAATAAATTATATGGAGATTATCATAAGCCTTTGCAAGCAAAATGGGGCCGAACTGCTTCTATTGGGAACGCCGTCTCCATTGAATTATAACTATCGGAGGCACAATAGCATTGATGTATATGCAAAGGAGCACGATCTGGAATATCTGGATATGAATATGAAACTAAAAGAAGTTGAGATTGACTGGAATACTGACACTTTGGATAAAGGTGATCATCTGAATCTGTCGGGTGCCAGGAAGGTTACACAATATCTGGGAGGATTTTTAGTTAAGCAGTATGCGCTCCCTGACCACAGGGGCGAGAGGTTCTATACTGCATGGATGAAAGAAGCGGAAGATTATACAAAGAAAATGGAAAAATCGTTGAAGGTGATTAGGAATAATGAGAATTAAGCAAACGGAAAGCTGGAAAAAGTGGACAACAGCGCTATTTCTGCTTGTATGTCTGGTCTTTTGTGCATTGCTTTTTAAAGCATATTTGGATGGAAAGTTCGACTCTGTTGATACTCTGCAAAAGTACGTCGCGGGATTTGGTTTGATGGCCCCGGTCATTCTGACAGCCATTCAGGCAGCGCAGGTAGTGCTGCCGATTCTGCCAGGATTCTTAGGATGCGTTGTCGGAGCCGTCATGTTTGGTTGTATGGGTGGTTTTTGGTGCAATTATATTGGAATTTCCGCAGGATCTATTATTGCGTTTTTACTGGCAAGAAGATATGGGCGGGGATTAGTCGGCAAAATGTTTCCGGGGGAACGGTATGAAAAGTGGGCGGACTGGGCAGCTAAAAGTAAATCCTATACCGGGATTCTATTTCTTGGCATGGTGCTGCCGTTGTTTCCAGACGATTATTTTTGCTATTTTACCGGAATTACCAAAATGAGTGTCCGCAAATTTGTGACGATTATTGTTTTGGGAAAACCCTGGTGTATTTTTGTATACAGCTTGATATTTTCCGGCTCACTCGGTAGATAGAACTGATATATAATAAAAGGGGAATTCTGCGGATAAGCATGGGCACTCCATATGGCAGAAGGAAGCTGTCATTGCAAACCGCAGGGAAAGGTTGAGAAGAGAGATGGAAGAAAGAAAAAAACTATGTGGATACTATAATTATACGGTCGTTTTGACTTATTTGGGCATGCTTATGGGGTTTACAGGAATTGTGCTTGTAACTGAAGGCAAATACCGGGAGGCAGTTATCTGCCTGATGATTTCCGGAATCTGCGATATGTTTGATGGGACAGTTGCAGCGACAAAACAAAGGGATGTAAGGGAAAAACAGTTCGGGATTCAGATTGATTCTTTAAGCGATCTGATTTGCTTCGGCATTCTCCCGGCTTTGCTTACATACAGTATCAGCGGCAAAACATATCTTTCTTTTTTGACAGCAGCTTTGTATGTGTTATGTGCACTGATTCGTTTGGCATATTTTAATGTTATGGAAGAGGAAAGGCAGGAAAAAGAAGGCGGTAGACGGGCGTGGTATCTGGGACTCCCAGTTACTGCAGCAGCATTGGTTGTGCCTGTCTGCTATATGATAGAAAATAAACTGGCTTATGGAGGAACTCTGCAGACAGTTCTTGTCATGATGGCTGTGGCATTTGTACTGCCTATTAAAATAAAGAAACCGTATCTGGCAGGAAAAATTGGTATTATATTTACGGGAGTGGTAGAATTTGTTATCCTGTTATTGGGGCTGGGATTAGAAGTATGAAGAAAGATACGCTGTTTATCCGATTTTTATATCATACGATTCCCGGACGGAGCATTTTGAAAAGAATTGTAAAACCCCAGGTATCAAGAAAAGTGAGTATTTTTTTGAATTCCAGGTTTTCCCGATGGCTTGTACCGCTGTTTGTGAGAAAGTATCGGATTGATTTAAATGGGTATGAAAAGGGAAACTATACCTCTTTTAATGACTTTTTTACACGCAGACGGCGTGCAGCACGGATTGATATCACACCGGAGCACCTAATCAGCCCTTGTGATGGGTATCTGACCGTATATCCAATTGGAAAAAACAGCACTTATCGAATCAAGCATATTGAGTATCATTTAGAACAACTGCTGGAGAACAGAGAATTGGCGAAACATTTTTCCGGTGGATGGTGTTTGATTTTTCGGTTAACGCCGAAGAATTACCATAGGTATTGCTATGTCTGTGAAGGGATTCAGCGAGAATGCCGGAAAGTAGAAGGGAAGCTGCATTGTGTACGCCCGGTGGCATACACTTCGACACCGGTTTTTATAGAAAACTGCCGAGAATATGTGGAAATAGAATCTGACTTTTTAGGACATATAATACAGATGGAAATCGGAGCACTTTTAGTAGGAAGGATTCAGAATTACCCCTGCAGTTCTAAAGTGCTACAGGGACAGGAGAAAGGGTATTTTGAGTTTGGCGGTTCCAGCATCGTTATACTTTTGGAAAAAAACCGCGTAAAAATAAAGAATGAAATACAGGAACGTTCCCAGCGTGATGAGGAAACAGAAGTGTATCTGGGAGAACAGATAGGCAGCATTCAAAAAGAAAGGGGAAGTACAGTATATGAGTAAAGAACGTGTACTGCTTGTGGAAGATGATGCGGATATCCGGGAAGGTGTCCGCATTTTATTAGAAAGCGAAAATTACAGCGTTACAGAGGCGGAGAATGGCAGACAGGGTCTGGAACATTTAGATGAAAATACGGATTTGGTTATTCTTGATGTAATGATGCCTGGTTTGTCAGGACTGCGGACCTGTGAAGAAATCAGGAAGGTTTCTAATGTTCCGGTACTCTTTCTTACCGCAAAAGCACAGGAGTCAGATAAATTAATAGGATTGATGGCAGGGGGGGATGATTATCTGCCGAAACCTTTCTCTTATGCGGAGCTTCTGGGAAGGGTAAAGGCATTGCTGCGCCGTTACAACGTCTATATGGGAAGAAATGTGCCGGAAATGGGTAAAGAAGAGCCATATTTAGAAAATGGAGGTATTAAGATACATGAAACTTTTAATGAAGTGTATGTCGATGGTATGGAAAAAGAAATGTCGGATATTGAATACCACATGCTTTTGTTAATGATGCAGCATCCGAGAAAAATATTTTCGGCACAGAACCTCTATGAAAGTGTGTGGGAAGAACCGTATTTTTATTCCTGTAACAGTACGGTAATGGTGCATATCCGGAAACTCCGGGTAAAAATAGAGAAAGATCCGAAACACCCGAAGTACATCAAAACCATATGGGGAAAGGGGTATAAGTTTGACGCGGGAAACGAGTAGAAGAAATTCCATTTATACACAGTTACTGCGTCTTTTGATTGTATCAGCAGTTGCAGCGCTGGCCATGTTTTGTGTTCTGGATATTGCGGGGCAATACTTAACTGACTATTATGTGGAAGGGACAAATTACGTTGAAAAGAAGAATCAAAGATATGTGGTAAAACTTCAGGAATATGTTGAGCAGCAAAATCTCTCAACCAGAGATACCAGTAAGTTGAATGAGTGGGTAAAAAAGCAGCAGTTATTGTTCATCCGTATGTATAAAGATAAAATACAGGTATTCAATTCACAATATCCGGGGCAGGAAATATGGGAGGAAGAGATTGCAGCTGAAAACTATGAATGGGAGAGCTCCTATATGGTAGAATTTTCAGATGGTGCGGTGGAAGTCATCATAACAGGCGCATATATCTATCAGTTTTATAATTATGTTATGATAGGTGAGATAATACTTTCTTTTGTCCTGTTTCTTCTGCTTGTCCTTTTAGGCATTCGTCGGAAAATGGATTATATTCGAAAACTAAGAGATGAGATTGAAATTTTAGAGAGTGGTAGTTTGGATTATAAGATTACGGTAAAGGGAAAAGATGAATTATCTGAACTGGCAGAAGGACTGGACAGCATGCGGCTTTCTTTTGTCAGCCTGATACAGCAGGAAGCCGAGATGGTAAGAGAAAATCAGAGGATTGTTACGGAGATGTCCCATGACCTGCGGACACCAGTAACCTCTATCATGCTTTATACGGAAATCTTGAAGAAGGGAAAGTATAAGAGTGAGGTACAGTTTAAAGAGTATCTGGATAAGATTGACCTGAAAGCTCATCGCATGAAACAGTTGACAGACCACCTTTTTGAATATTCTCTGATTGCAGGAGGGGGCGAGATAGAGCTGGAAGAACCAGAGCAGTATGAAGTTTTGTTTTACGATTTGTTTTCAGAAATATGCAGCTTTCTTGAGCAGAAAGGTTTTCTGGTTGTATTTCATGTGGACTGGGTGGACTGTGTTATACAGATTTCAACCGATTATGTGATGCGGATTTTAGACAATGTGACTTCTAATATTGTGAAGTATGCCGACCCGTCAGCACCGGTGGAGATTTCTTCCCTTCAGGAAGAGCATATGGTCGGTTTTTCTGTCAAAAACAGTATTCAGAGGTCAGAAAAAAAGCCGGAAAGCACTGGGATTGGAATACAGAATATAAATAATATGATGCAGAAAATGGGTGGAAAATCTATTGTTCAAGAAGATGAAAAGCAGTTCCGGTTAGTGCTGCTGTTTCCTTGCTTAGAAAATAAATGTTAGGAAAAGTTTTGTCCCTTTACGGTGCTGTGTAGTCCCTATCTGTCCGCAAGACTGCAAACATGTTGTAAGAAATTAAAAGGGTGGAAATGTGATAAAGTTGAAACCAGAAAGAATAAAGGTAGACGAGGGTGTGTGTGATGAAAATGCCAACAGAAAACATTAATAAGGGTATGTTTGCTCCCTGTGGTATGAACTGTATGGTTTGTTATAAGCATTGTTATCATAAAAAGCCTTGCGCGGGTTGTTTAAACAGCGATACGGGGAAGCCTGAACACTGCCGCAAATGCAAGATAAAAGATTGTGCCAAGGCGAAAGGGCTGTCTTATTGTTTTGCATGTTCCGAATATCCCTGTAAGCCCATCAAAAACCTTGAAAAAAGCTACAACAAAAGGTATCAGGCGAGCCTTATGGAGAATAGTGAAGTTGTTCGTCAACACGGGTTGGAAAGGTTTATGGAAATGCAGAAACGGAAATATACGTGTCCAAAATGCGGCGGTATTATTTCTGTCCATGACAGAGAATGCAGTGAGTGTCAGGAAAGCATGAAAGTGGAGAATACCGTTGTGGACGAACTTAAGCGGAATTTGTAGCAGACCTTATTAGGATTAACGGAGGAAATAGCGAATGCAAAACTTTCTCAAAACATTGACAAGCGAAAGTAAAAATGCGGCGCTGCCTGAAGAATTTAATTTTTTCGGGAAGCTGATCGGCAGTTGGAAAATCGACTATATAGATAATAGTAATTCCCGCTTAATTCAGGGGGAATCAGCTATCTTAATTTCCGACGAAACGCTGATGGAGTCTGGCCGGTATACTGTTTGAATACACCGGCAAAGTGCTGGCTGGAAGAAAAGCCGAGGGAGTGCGAAATATCGGTAACTGACATTTCAGAACCGGCAAGCAGTTCCTGGGCTTTATCAATTCTCAGGCGCTGTAAATAGTCATAAGGTGAAAACCCGGTACTCCTCCGGAATTTCCGCTGAAACTGGGGCGGTGAGAGATGAATCAGACCGGCCAGGGATTCCGAACGGCAGCTTTCGGCAAGATGTGCGTCCATATAGTCGATAATAGTCCGGATATCCTCCGGGATCGTATCGGTTCCGGTATTCTCTGTCTGCAATAACCTGGATAAGTGATAAAAAAGCTCAGTCAGGAGACTGACCGTCCGTGCCCGGCAAAATGGAGAAGGAGTCGTACTGATGGATAAGAGTTCATCCATCAGCTTCTTCAAAATGGGAATTCCCCGGAATAGCCGTGTCTGGATTGAATAAAGCGTGTCGCGGATACAATCGGATGCAGCGTCGTCCAGACCAAGGAAATTTCGGGTGTCAGGCATACAGGAAAAGATGAGATAGTAAAATTTTGATTTTTCTTCTGTCCATAAGCCGGTACTGTGCAGTTCATTCGGCATGGCAATAAAGATATCGCCGCTGTGCACATCATACAGGCGGCCCCCCAGTTCATAGTGCTGCCGGCCTTCGAAGTGGTAGCACAGCTCAAAACAATCCTTATGCAGGTGCGGCTGCAGCGGAGCGTTGTCAGATCCCCGGTATTCGACGCGGGACATCAGGTGAAGGTTGGGGATATCCAACCCGGAAAAATCTGTGGTTATTCGAACATTCTGGGAGTTCATCTGGATCACCTCCTGACAGATTCTGGAAAGACGTATAAAATGGTTTATTTACTCGGCAAAGCCTGCGGCAGCAGATATTTTGATCAGCTTTACCCAAAGGACATCCTGTTTTCCATGCCTTTGGGATACAGTTTTACTGTATCATGGGATAAAAAAAATGTCAATTTGGCCGAAAAAATGTACAGAATCAAAGGATGATCATATCTTGGAAGACGCGCTGTGGATTCCTGTATAAACTGTTAGTATACAGTGTAGAGAAGGAGCGTGTTAACATGAATTATGAAAAGCATAATGAGGAAGTCCGCAGGCTTTTGCAGCAGGCGGAAGAAGGCAAATGTGAGCGTGTAATGATGGAGCTTGCGATGAATCCACGGATGATCATCTCGGATCCAATGCTGAACCCGCGCCGGATTACGTTTGAGGAATACTTAAAGAATCCACAGATCATGCTGGAGATTCAATGCCAGTTCCAGGAATACTGTGCGGAATCACTCATAAGCGACCGCATCATGGGCTTTGAGAATCTGCAGGAGATAACACCGTACCCGGATTTTCAAAATGTTCTGGAAGGAGCATGCCTGGGCTGTGAGATTGCATTCCATGGGTGCAATGAACCGGGCACAAAAGTATGCGCGGATGAAACGACGAAATATGAACTTTTAAAAAATACGCGCCCCCTGACGGATCCTCTCGGCGGAATTGTAAGTACACTTTTGTCCCACTATGAGTTTTTTAAAAAGAAGCGGGAGGAAGGTTACACGTACAAAGGAAAGCCCCTGGGCAGCCCGGGGATGGCGGGGATGGGAACAGATGGACCCTTTACCATCGCGTGCAGCCTAATCGGCGCTACGCAGGCCTGTATGGATCTCTATGTGGATCAGGATTATATGATGGAGCTGCTGGATTATATTACGGAGGCGGTTATTGCGAGGAATAAGGCCCTGCGCCGCTGCTATGGCCAGCCGGAAAAATCAAAATCCTTTGGGTTTGCCGACGACAGCATTGCTTTGCTGTCTCTGGATACCTATACAGAGCTGATACTGCCTTTCCACAAAAAGATGATGCGTGAACTGTGTACAGGGGAGGAACCAGGCTGGATCCATCTCTGCGGGGACGCTTCCCGGTTCTTCCCCACACTGGTGAGGGAACTGAACGCCGGCACATTCGATACGGGCTTCCCCATTGACCATGGCAGGGTAGTTCGGGAGCTGGGACCTGATATCACGGTTAAAGGTGGTGTCCATATCGAGACGCTGCGTGCCGGCACGGCGGAGGAAGTCGCCAATGCGGCGAAAACTATTTTAGAAGCTGTCAAACCCTTCACACGGAAGTTTATCATCAAGGAGGCAAACAACCTGTCGCCGGGGACACCGCCGGAAAATCTGTCTGCGATGCATGAGGCGGTACGGCGGTATGGGTATTATAAGTAAAATGAGCACGGAGCAGGAAACTGCTCCGCATTTTATTGCCATTCATGGTAGAATAAATGAAAAAGAGTAACAGTTCAGGTACTCCTGAACCATTACGAAAAGAAATCATTAGGAGAAGTGCAATGACAATTGGAATTATAGAAGACGATCTATTATTGAATCAGGCTTTGGATATTGCCCTGCAACATGCAGGCTATCATACCATATGTGCACATACAAAGAAAGAGGCCCTGTCTCTGCTGGGGAAGAAGGAGGGCCTGCTCTTAGTGGATATCGGACTCCCGGACGGGGATGGAATCACACTGTATCAGGAACTCCGAAAAAAACGGGACATTCCCGCCATTTTTCTGACGGCGAGGGATGAAGAGCAGGACATGCTGGCCGCGTTTGACATGGGTGCGGATGATTATGTGGTGAAACCATTTTCTATGAAAGTGCTATTGAAAAGAATCAACGCAGTATACAAACGCAGCAGCGAAGAGCAGGTGCTTTCCTGCCGGGATATAGCGCTGTATCCCGACAGAAAACAAGTCTTCTTAAAGGGACAGGAGATCGCGCTGACCGCGAAGGAGTATCAGCTGTTGGAGTATCTGATGAGGAATCAGGGCCAGGTGCTGACAAAAGAAAATATCCTGGAGCAGATCTGGGGTCTGGATGGCCAGTTTGTGGTGGATAACACGGTCAGTGTCACAATTAACCGGCTTAGAAAAAAGATAGAACCGGATGCAAAACAGCCGGAGTATATTCAAAATGTATTTGGGCTGGGGTATCGGATCGGAGGCAGATAGTATGTATTTTATCATGACCATATCCGTTTTGGCAGGGGGATTCCTTGGCGGCATCGGTATGTATTGCCTGCAGAGAAAACAGAGGGAGCAGGAACTGAAGAAGATGATAGGGCTGACCGATGAGATTCTGAATGAACGGGAAATAAAAGCCTCTGCTTCGGGAGAAGAGACAATGTACGCAAGGATTGAACATCAGCTGGTACGGATCCAGGAACTGATGCAGGGTAGAAAAGATGCAGCGGAAAGGAGCCGCGATGAGATACAGAAACTGATCGCGGAAATTGCGCATCAGATGCGGACGCCTTTGATGAACATGGAGACATATCTTGGGTTCCTGCAGGAAAATCTTGAGGAGAATTTAACAGGAGCAGCCGGGAATAATCCTGATTCCACCAACCGTTCTTCTGATATCAGGCAGTCTCTGCAATATACGGCTGCAATTGAGAACAGCCAGCAAAAATTACATTTTCTTGTAGAAAGTTTCATCAAAATGTCCAGGCTGGAGCAGCATATCATCCAGATTAAGAAAGAAGAAAAGGATATAATGAAAACGCTCCGGAATTCCCTGGGACAGATTCAACCACAGGCAGAAACAAAGGGGATTCAGTTTGACATCTCTCTCTTGGAAAATGCGGTTTTCCTGCATGATCCTAACTGGCTGGGAGAGGCAGTCTTTAATATTCTGGAAAATGCTGTGAAGTACAGTGAAACCGGAGGCAGGGTGGAAGTATCTATGTCACAAAATGAGATGTACCTGAAGATCCGGGTAAGAGATTATGGAATCGGCATCGGGGCAGGGGAGGAGAATCAGATTTTCCAAAGATTTTACCGTGGAAAAGGTGTCACCACCCAGGAAGGATTCGGGATCGGCCTTTATCTGTCGCGGGAGATCGTGAACAGACACGGCGGATTCCTGGTGGCTAAAAGAATGCACCCGGGGCTGATGCTTGAACTTTGTTTTCCTTCCGCATTGTTAGAAGTTTGTTAGATTTACTCCGTATACTAGTATATCGTATAATAATTAACTGCCACATAAGCCGACCTAAATTTTGGATAGCACTGCTTTCCAAGCCTCAGTGCAGCCTACTACGCCTGCGTTTGTGGAGCAGCACTCTCGAAAATTTATCTCAGCTTATGAGCCAGTTACTTATTTTACGATATACTAG
>OBZW01000053.1_pt1 | contig 132707 bp, 114 predicted proteins | sample 1477021 | NCBI WGS metagenome assembly OBZW01 (sample SAMEA2580262, study PRJEB22360) | human gut metagenome | biome: human gut; feature: human-associated habitat; material: faeces | place: Denmark | collected 2008/2010
ACCCGCGGTCTCAACCTTGGCAAGGTTGCGCTTTACCAACTAAGCTATGTCCGCATGTGCTCTGCAGTATCACTGCCTGAGCACGAGTATTTACTATAATCACATTCCCGTAATTTGCAAATCAGCGTGTCGCGCCTTTTCGGGACGCGATGTCAACCGAAATACTCTTCGACGGACTGCGCAAGTTCGCTTACGGTATCGATGACTTGGTATGCGCCATGCTCCTTGAGCTCGCCTGGCTCAGCATAGCCCCATCCGCATCCCAAGCAATCCAGACCGCACGCCTTGGCCCCATCGGCATCGGTCCAGCGATCGCCAACCATCAACGCACGATCACCGGCAGCCTCATCAAAACCGATATGCTCAAACGCCCAACGGATCACCTGATCCTTGTCAAGGCGGGAATTATCGGTGCTTGCACCATAAATACCGTCGACCATCGTATCCAAGTGGAAATGCTCACAAATCGGAATGCACTGATACTGCGGCTTGCAACTGGCAATCGCCAGATAATATCCATCAGCACGCAACTTGGCCAGCTGCTCCGGAATACCCTCGTAGATGGTATTGTTCAAACGCCCCGGCACTTTCTGCCCAGGATTGTTGGGATCGTCGAACACAGCCTCATCCGCATAATACCTGCGATAAATAGCAATGCCCTCATCGAGACGATCTTCAGGAATATCGTTGCGCTGCAGGGATTCAATAATCGCAGGACCGATGAATCGCTGTAACTCCTCATCATCCGGGACCGGATACCCCAATTCCTCGAACACCTTGACCACACAGCCGATAATTCCCGGATCGGATTTGGTCAGCGTACCGTCGAGGTCAAGCAGAACGACTTTCTTGGATTGCCTGGTCTGTTCGGACATGAATTGGTTCTCCCTTTATTCCTATCGATTCGTTTTCATCGATGTGATACCTGTTGACGCTAACAATTATGCCCAGCCATACTGACTGGGCATAATGTTCAAGTGTCGTTCAACTGCAGGTCACTCGTAGTCTGGGAACCAACCGTCACGATGCATCTGCAGTCGCTTCTCAAGCAGCGTCTTCAACTCGTCTTCGGTACGACGTTCCAGCAGCATGTCCCAGTGTGTACGAGTCGGCTTGGAGATTTCGTCGTCCTCACGATCCTCATCGCCCTCACGACGCGCAGTCATGCCGCAACGGCATTCCCATTCCTCAGGAATCTCCGCGCCCTCAGCGAACGGCAGAATCGTACGGTGCCCTTTCGGGCACACATATGCGACGTCGTTTCGTGCCGCGAAATCCACATTATCATCGGATTCCAACGACTTTGCGCCGATGCTCATGCCTCGCAGGCTGCGTTCTGCCATATTGCCTTTGCCTCCTTGGAATTGTCTGTTCTTTCTAAGCTACAGAACAGTTCGGACGTGTTTTTATTCCTTATTCGTCTGCTAACTGCCATTTTAGTCGACGCCAGAGTATGCGACGATGCCACGATTAATACGATCGTATGCTTGTCTTGCGATTGCTGGCAATGTTTCGGCACGTTCAGCAAGATAAGGTCCACTCACGGCTATCTGTTGAAGTACGTCGGCAAGTCGCTTACAGTTGCGAACGAAGTCTCCGCCAGTCAGCTCCGTGCCATACAACACCTGTGAAAGGCTTTCACCCTGCGCCCACTCGTAGACGATGTCGGTGATGCCGAAATCGAGCTGGCGTGGCTCTTCAAGCATATGATCCTCACATAACATGGCGATCGATGCATGTATGCCTTTAAGCTGTGCGGCGCACACTGCCACATTCCCCTGGATGCCTCCGGGATAACGACGCGGCTCTCCCCCGCTTCCCCTGCGGGCTTCGAATACCAGCGATGCGACAACGCTGGCCAATTCACAGGCATTCAATCCGTCGAATGCACCAGCCTCGATCGCTTGTGCCAATACCAAATCAAGCTCGCTGTACAGATGCCGCAGCAGCTGGCCCCGCTCCGTGAGCTGATAATCGTCATGGCCTGCGGATTCCCGCACCTGCTGGAGATAGCCAAGATCAGCAAGTACCGTGCAGATATGGTCGAACTGACGAGCCACTGAGCCTGTACGTGAATCATAACGATGCAGCACACGTTCTAATTCACGCGTCTCACGAGCCCAACGATGCCCCCATTTCAAGTGCTTCTGCACGTCTGGACACTTGCGGCACGGGTGGTCACGGTCTTCTTCGCGAAGCTTTTTAATGCGTTGGTCAAGCTCCATGAACGCCTGGCTACGGTCTTTCTGCGTGCGAAACACCTCATGCTTAAGCTTGCGGCGTTCGTTCTTCTCCAAATCGCTCAGATGCATCCTCAAACGCATGAATTCTTTGAAATCACCAAACTCACACTGGAAGGCCTGTTCGTACCCTTCCAAAGCCTTGCGCAAGGTTTCCATCTGCGCCTCAAGCTGCCAAGCTGACTCGTTGGCCTCCCACTGCGCGAAGGAATGGTCGAGCGTAACGCGGGCGGTCTCGTAATCGCTAGTATTCAACAGGTTCACAGCCATGTTGAAAGTCGGTCTGAAGCTTGAATGCAACGGATACACGCGCTTGCTGGACAACGCGGCCGCGGTAGCGGGCACAAAACCATGGTGATCCACTACAACGGCATGTCCAATGGTATCGATGCCTCGACGTCCTGCGCGACCGGTCAGCTGGGTGAACTCGCCAGGGGTCAAGCCAACATGTCCAGTGCCATCGAATTTCTCGAGTTTTTCGACCACCACGCAACGCGCCGGCATATTGATGCCCAGTGCCAGCGTTTCTGTTGCGAAAACCATCTTGACCAAGCCCTCTTCAAACAAACGTTCGACGATCTGACGGAATAATGCGACCATTCCCGCATGGTGTGGGGCAAATCCCTCTTCCAAAGCAAAACGAAATTGCGAGAAATGCAGCGCTTTCAAATCCTCTTGGCTTAGCTGTCCTTCGACCATTTCATCGACGATCCGTCTGATCCGGCGTACTTCATCGCTGGTAGTGAGTTCCAACCCGGCATTGATACATTGGTCGACCGCCTGATCGCAACCATTCCTTGAGAAAATGAAATAGATTCCCGGCAACATGTCAAGAAAATTCAGTTCATCCACAACGGCCCAACGTCGAGGCGTGTGACGTTCGGCTTTGTGGAGACGCTCATTCCACCGTCCGCCTTTGCCTTTGGGCCTACGCCTGTCGGGACGCTCCTCTCCTCTGCGACGTGCCGCCTGACGGTCTAGCTGATCAAGCCTGTTTACCAGTTGCGCATTGAGTTTAACCGTCTGTTCACCATTGGCGTCACGCCGGTACAGGTCGATAAGCTCCGGTTCGGTATGGTCGTCCGCCTGCACGAGCACATGCTGTTCCAGTGGTACCGGACGCTTCTCCGATACGACCAGTGTGGTTTCGCCACGAACGGATTCAATCCACTCGGAAAAATCCTCGACATTGGAGACTGTTGCGGAAAGACCGATTATTTTCACGTTCTCCGGCAAGTGGATGATAACTTCTTCCCATACCGGACCTCGGAAACGGTCGGCAAGATAATGCACCTCATCGAGAATCACATAACGAAGCGCTTCAAGTGTTACGGAATGCTCATACAGCATATTACGCAACACTTCGGTGGTCATAACCACAATGTTCGCTTCGGAATTGATGGATGTGTCTCCGGTCAGCAATCCAACCTTATCTGCACCGTACTGGGCAACCAGATCATGATACTTCTGATTGCTCAACGCCTTGATCGGCGTGGTATAGAAAGCTTTGACGTTTCGTGTCTGCGCCAAATAGATAGCAAAATCCGCCACGACCGTTTTGCCAGCTCCGGTTGGTGCCGCCACAAGCACATTGTTTCCCGTCTCCAACGCCTCGTTGGCCTGCAACTGAAATTCATCGAGTTCAAATGACATGGATCTGGCGAATTCGGCGGCAACAGTGCGCTGTTTGGCCTGCGTCTGTTTGAATGCGGCGTATCGTTGTGCGGGAGACAATTTGGCCTCATTGGTATCCGATGTGCCAGTGCCGTTATTACGGCGACGATGATGGGTCATAATTCCTTACAATTTAGTCAGGTCAATCATTAAAATGACGCCATTGCGCCCACTGTTGGGCATGGCGATTGCGATTCGACTCACGCCTTTCGATGACTTCAGCATGGGCATTCGCGTAACGCTCGGCAGCATCCTGCAAAGGTCTAGTGAAAAAAGGCGTGTCGTTCTCGTTTTGGCAAGGCAATGGCTTACCCATCGCATCGATCCGCTTCGCCGCGCGTTCGCCCAGTTTCGCCATATCCTTGAACGCATGGTAACCATGCAAACATGCATAGACGATCCCGGAAACGATCATCACCAACATGAATAGAACGAGTGCTAGCCAAACCCACCAAGGCATAGAACCACTCCCGTCAGTTCTCGTTCTCACGATCGCCAACACTCAACTCATGCTGGGCACGGGCAACGATCATGGTACGTAACGTCTCAGGAGCCACGGCGGCGATATGTCGCGCATGTGCAATGCAGAACGCGACATACCAAGAATCGGACGAGACAATCAGATGCACTTTCTCGCCTTCTCCGCACTTTTCGACCGTCGCTCCCGACAATCCGTCAATAAACGACAAATCGTCCTGATTAGTGACGAACACAGCTGGAGTTCCATTATCAAAGCTCCACTTACGTAATTCGGATGCGGGTACATCAGGAATGTCGATCCTTGCGATCGGCTCGACTAATTCAGCCTTCTCAATGCGGGAGATACGTAGCACCTGCCAGACGCGAGGCTTTCCCGTAGCCTTGTTGATCGTGGTGTCTTTCTTCACATACTTGGCCTTATCCGCCGGTGCCGCGGCAGCGACATCAGTCCATACGGCAACGTAGAAAACACCCTCGTCAACGAAGATCTTGTCTGGAGCGACAAGCTTACGCTGGGTTCGTCCTGCACCATCCGTGTATTCCATGTCAAGCAGTGAACTCTTGGAAATCGCGCTCTTCACAATGGAGAAGTTGCGCGGCTCCATTTCATAGCCAGTCAGACTCAACCAAGGCATATCCCCCGGCTCAACATGCTGACGAAGACGGCTGTACAGCGATTCAGCCTGCTCGCGAAGCTTATCCGGCAGCAACGACGAATGTGCGAGATAGCTTACGGATGCGGTAAGCATACTCAGATACTGCTGTGAAATACCCGCCAAGCGTTCCAAACCAAGGGAGTTCGTGGCTGAAACGATGCCTTCCGCGTCAAGCAGTGACCAATCGATATCGAAAAATTGGCTTCCCGCCATCTCCCCATCATCGGAAACCGTGGTCAGCGTGTTGATGTCTTTATGAATGACGTTGACGAACTTCTTCAGCTCATCGTCGGATTTCGGCTTGCCGATGAAACGTTCCGCAAGCTCCTCAAGCGAATACTCCTCGCCAAGGTGCGCCGAGAGGAACAGCATCAAACGCAGGCGACGGTCAACTTCACTACCGGTCTGGAATGCGGAATTCTTCTTCGGGCGTCCTTTGCTTTCCTCGACATCGGCATCGTCTGCACTATTGCGATTGATTTCCATGGCAGCGACGGTGGAACTGTCGTCTCCCGTGGATTCGTCGGCAGGCACGAACTGCGTAGCTGCATTCAGGCGACGATTGAACGCGTCAACGGCTTCCTGCGGACTGACGATGGACGCGCCTGGATGGGACAGCACGAACATGGCCAGGTCATCGGAATCAGTATAGGCGACATTCAAATGCTCGCCATCAACATCCACCGTGGCCGCGAAACGACGCTGATCGACAACTTTGACCAATTCGTCGGGAATGGACTGGGTTCCCAGTCCAGGAGCGATGGAGTCAAGACCAAGTCCCGGAATAGGCGTCTGAGGAACACGCGGCGCGGTACGAGACGTATGTTGCGTCTCATGTGCAGGAGCCGAGGAAATTGACATGGAACGAGCCAAGTAGTTGGCGGCAGCCAAAATCGGCAGATCCTCATCCCCGAACAGCAGACGAACTCGAGGCTCGTCACCAAGCTGCAGACGGTAGGACGCGAAGTCCTGCCCCTCCGACTTGGATGAATATTCCGGCTGCCTTGATTCGATGGCAATGCCCATGGCCGCAAGCTTGGCGCGGTCACGCTGGAATTGCTTGGCAAAAGCTGCCTTCGCCGCCTGATCTGCCAGTTCCCCATAGGAATCGGCATACGCCTTCACGCGCTGAGCGATCTGACGGGAAGTGAGCCATTGCGGAAAAGCTGAGGAAAGCACAGCCAACACATCAAGTTCGTGCTTGCCCCATTTGTCGGAGAAACGACGCCTTCCGTTACTGCCCTCTGCCATTAGTCCTCACGTCTCGTTAACGTTTCACTTTAAGTGCGTAACCAGTATAGGCTTCCGCACACACCTCTCTATGATAGATGGTTTTCGCTCAGATTGTGCCTATTTTACGAAAAAATACAGTTTTCGTGTTGAGAACACCCCTCGAATCAGACCCAATCGTCAGGCTCCACGCCTTGCGGGCCAACGTATTCGCCGTTCGGAACATAACTCGGCTCGCCGGTGTCAGACAGCCGCGCGTCACCAAACAGTACTACATCCCTGCCAAAGGTCCAGTCACCCTCGATATCAACGGAATTTGCCGCGGCGAGCGATGGAACTCCATACGGGAATCTCGTATCGAAATCATGAATGTTCTTGTAGTGTCGTGAATCCAAATGGACGTCCGGGAAAATGTAGTTACCGTCCTCCATCTCATACTGGTCCGTCAGATGGAATCGATCAGACCGCATAATGAACAAATCGTCGGTGGTTTTCACGGGCAGGAAACGCATGCGATCCACGCACACGCAAGTGGCACCATCAAACAACGTCACCGCGGCTCCCATGGCCGTTTCCAGCTGAATGACAGGCTCGCTCGTCGGATCGGTGGGATCAACGGTCTTTTTATTACGGATCACCGGCAACGGCAGCACGCCGTCATAGGCGGACAGCTTGGCCTTCAAAGCGTCAATCCGCACCCAGATGCTGTTCGTGTTGAAATACGGGTGTTTTTCAATGTTCTGAGCATCGTCTTTGTCATTTGGATGCACCTGACTCATTTCACGCAGCATCAAACGGCCCGTAGCCTTGTCACGCACGATATGGCCGCCCTTGCGGTCGGCGGGAGTGCGCTTGGCAACTTCGATCATGACCGGAGCGCCAGTGTTTTCGAAATGCTGGGCTAGCGTACGCGAAGGTCGTGCACCGAGATTATCGGAATTCGAGATGAACAAATACTTGAAACCATGTTCCTCGAGCACGTCAAGCAATCCGGATTCCCAGATGGTTGAGAACAGGTCACCGTGGCCTGGCGGACACCATTCAAGTTCGGGATTTGCCGAAAAACTGACAGGAAGGCCCGTTTCCGCGCTAATCTTTGGTTCCTGATGCTGCACAATCTCCAGAGGAATATCCTCCTGATGGAATTTCTTGTTGGCTCTCAGCACCTTCATGGTGTCGTCTGAAGTGCGGAATGAATTCATCAGCGTCAACGGCAGCTCCACACCCAGACGAGTGCGTGCAGTCAGCACCTGTCCGACGATGATGTCGATGAAACGCATCTGACGGGCCTTGTGGCGACGCACGGGCAAGAGAGACTTGGCGCAATCCAGTCCCATGGAGGTGCCAAGCCCGCCATTGAGCTTAAGGAATGCGGTTTTTGCGAACGCATCAACGGCTTTGTCGTGGTTAATGGTCTCGTAAACGTCATGGAAGCTGGGTACCCCCACCAACGGTTCCACCTCATCCTCACGAATCCAGCTGCTTGCCTCCTCGTTACGCCAAACCTCATATAGACGCTTGAACTGTGCGATAGCCATATCGGTCATCCCATTTTCCCGCATCTTTGCGGCGGAGTATTCGAATACGTCCTCAGTCAATGTCTTTCCCTTTCGTGCGGGCATCATGTTCTCATTGTACCTAGGTAATACTACGACACATTTCCCGTAACGGGGGCTTTTGGATATTAAAAAAGATATTTTTATTTGACACAAACGTCATCTTTACGCATTCTTCATCACGTTTCATTGACTGCGAAACACGATGTATTTGAAAAAAAACACAGACTATGCTATGTTTCATTTTCGGTGCTTTTGCATCGCTCGGACCATAGCGCAGTTTGGTAGCGCACTTGACTGGGGGTCAAGGGGTCGCGGGTTCAAATCCCGCTGGTCCGACTTGAAAAACCCGGATTCGTATGATTTCGGGTTTTCTTTTTAAGGTTGTCAGTCTTACACATGCAGGTAAGAGGTGATTGTCTTGAAGTCGAGGGACGCCCAGCCACAGTTTGACGATGTTGATGACCTTGCCCACGTGTTCGATTTTTCCGTGCCTGAAGATGAATGGAAGATCCGCTTGCCCCGGGAACTTGGTGTGGAAGCTCGAGAACGCGCGAAACATGATGGTATCACTCTCACCGAGTTGACCCGAAGAGCGCTTAAAAGCGATAACCTAAGTGACACAGCCGACACCGTTCGTCCAGGACGAAGGCCAAAGAACACCGACGGGCGCGAACAGCTCGGCGACGAATGGAAAATCAAACTCCCCTATGCCATCGGCAAGACGGCACGGGAACGTGCAACGGAAGAGGGCATGTCCTTGAGTTCTCTTGCCCGACGTGCGATTAGCGGATATCTACGCCAAAGAGACGCCGAAGAACAGCCACTTTTCTAAGACGCCCGGTCAATAGCGTGCCGCACATTAGCTACACAGATTGGCAGATACAGTATTTCTTGCAACCGTTTTTTCTGGGGGGGCACGCCACGAATGATGGCATGCCCCCCCCCAGAAAAAACGGGCTACTTGCGCTTTTTCTTTTCTCGGATATTTACCGAAATCTGAATCGGGGAACCCTCGAAACCAAACTCCTCACGCAGGCAACGTTCGATGTAACGACGATAACCGTGCTCAAGGAAGCCAGTAGCGAAAATCACAAAACGCGGTGGGCGCGTCGAAGCCTGGGTCGCGAAAAGAATGCGTGGCTGCTTGCCACCACGAAGCGGATGCGGATGTGCAGCTTGAATCTTGCCCAGAAAAGCGTTGAGCTTGCCGGTCGGGATGCGCTTGTCCCACGACTCCAAGGCGCCACGCATAGCTCTGGCCAGGCGATTCGTATGCCATCCGGTCTTAGCCGACAGATTCACGCGCTGGGCCCACGTCACGCGGTCAAACTCGGTCTTCCACAAGCGTTCCATGCGCTGGCGATCGAAATCATCCATCAAATCCCACTTGTTGAATACCAGGACAATGCATCGACCGGCATCCACGGCTTGACTCATCACCTTCAGATCCTGATCGGAGATCGGTTGAGAGGCATCGAACAATACCAATGCAAGCTCCGAACGCTCAATCGCGGCCTGTGTACGCAACGACGAGAAATACTCGGCGCCGGACAACTTGTGCAGGCGACGCTTGATGCCGGCGGTATCGATGAACAGCCAATCCTCACCATCAACCGTCACCACCTCATCGACAGGGTCGCGAGTGGTTCCAGCCAGATCGTTAACCACGGTGCGCTCTTCATGCGCCAGCTGGTTCAGCAAGGACGACTTGCCGACGTTCGGACGTCCGACCAGTGCCACACGACGAAGATGCGATGGAGTGAGGAACCCGGAAGTCTTCTCAGCCTTCTTCAACGACTCCAAAGCCGCATCAAGCAGTTCGCCGATGCCGCGGCCGTGCATGGCGGAAATACCGTATGGCTCCCCCAGACCCATCTTCCAGAATTCTGCGGTCAGATACTCGCTCTCACGATCGTCGACCTTGTTCACCGCAAGCGTGACCGGCTTACCAGAGGATCGCAGCATCTTTACGATACGCTCGTCAGTATTGGTAAGTCCAACCTGACCATCCACCACAAGTACCACGGCGTCAGCAAGCTGGACGGCGATTTGCGCCTGCGACGCGATGGCAGATTCAATGCCTTCGACATCGGCTTCCCAACCACCGGTATCGACCAGCTTGAAATCAGTGCCGGCCCATTCAGCATCGTAGCTCACACGGTCTCGGGTCACGCCTGGAGTATCTTCCACAACGGCCGCACGACGTCCGAGAATACGATTCACCAGCGTGGACTTGCCAACATTCGGACGTCCAACAACGGCAAGCACGCCGACTGGCTTCGGGCCAGACTGTCGTTCGCCACCAACGAAAGACGATCCATCAATCAGCCCTTCATCGCCCTCATCCAACTCATAATCATCAAGATTGGACGCATATTGGCGATATTGCTGCTCTTCAATAGCGTCATCGACGATGCGCACAAGCACGTCGAGGGTTTCGCCGAAATCCAAATCGGAATTGTCAACGGTCAACACACCTTCCGCTGCGGACGTGAAATTCGTGACCTTGGAATCAGCCTTGTCTCGTGCCGCAACGTTTTCTGCGCCAACTCCGGAAGCTGACTGCCCTGCTCGACGGGCTTGGCGGACTTCCTCACGAGCGGTAAGCAATACACGCACTTCAGCATCCGGCGCAACAACTGTAGTGATGTCACGGCCTTCGGCAACCACGCCAGCACCTTCGGAGAAGGAATCGGAAGCCGCTTCACGAGCAATATACGCGCGTTGCGCGGCAATAAGCACATGACGAACCGGAATGATGTTCGACACCTTGGACACATGGGATGACACTTCAGAGGAACGGATCACCTCACTGATGTCTTCGCCATCGGCATACACCTTCGGATCGTCCGGATCGACACTAATGTCAAAATGACCCTCGGTGAAGAACTCGCCCACGGTTTCAGTGACCAGCTGTTCGTCGACAGTCTCCGTATCGAGGTCGATACCCTTGTTCATGCACCACCATGCGCAGGCACGATACATGGCGCCGGTATCGAGATAAGCAAAACCGTAATACTTGGCCAACGCTTTGGACGTGGAAGACTTGCCGACGCCCGCAGGCCCATCAATAGCTACGCGGATCACAGGCCCACCGCCTTGGACAGGGAACGCACCTCAGTCTGCGAAAGCACACGGTACGATCCGGACTTCAGATCGCCAAGTTTAATCGGGCCGATCTGAGTGCGCACCAAACGCCTGACCGGGAAACCGATCGATCCGAAGATACGACGAACAATACGGTTCTTGCCGGAGTGCAGCACCACCTTGACCAGAGTGTTATCGCGGCTGGCATCAAGAATCGCGCAACGGTCAAGCTTGATCCAACCGTCATCGAGCTGCACGCCGGTGGTGACTAGTCGGCGGCACACCTGACCGCTGATACGACCTTCCAACGTGGCAATATAGGTTTTCTCGACCTCATATTTGGGGTGCATGACATGCTGGCTCAACTCGCCGTCGTTCGTCATGAGAATCAGGCCTTCGGAATCGTAATCCAGACGACCCATGTGGAAAATACGGTCATACTTGTCACCGACGATGTCGCTCAGGGTGTAACGTCCCTTCGGATCCTCCATGGCGCTGAGCACGCGCTTCGGCTTGTTCAAGGCAAGCGTGACATGATTGGGGTTCACACGAACACGGGAGCCGTCCACACGGACTTCCTGATGTTTCGGATCGACGCGAGTCCCCAACTCGGTGACAAGCTCACCGTCGATTTCGACGCGTCCTTCAGTAATGATCTCTTCACATTTGCGACGGGACCCAAAACCTGCCTGAGCAAGAAGCTTCTGCAGGCGGATACCTTCATTGTCATGTGTATGCGCCTTCGCGGCGCGGGAATATGCGTTTGGCATCGTTCTCCCAACGTGGCCGGATAATACTTATAGGGACTGCTGGTACTATGGCAGTCGTTTGGCGATTTCCAAAAAATCGCAACTTGTCCACTATATGACAGAGGAAAGACTATGACTGCTGTTGAAGCAACGTCCATAACTAAGGAAGAGCAAAGCAAGCCGCTGGCACTTCGTGTCGGAGCGGAACTTGTGGGAAGCTTCATCATCTGCTTCGCGATTTACGCGATCTGCTCGCTTGGCTCCGCAGTGTACGGCATCAATATGGCGTTCATCGCCCTGCTGACGGGCATCGTGTATGCCGCGGCCACCGTGATCTTTGGATCCATCTCCGGAGCGCAATTCAATCCGGCCGTATCTGTCGCCGCCATGCTCACCGGCAAGACCCATGTGCTTGATGGCATTCTGTACATCATTGCCCAAGTGCTCGGCGGCATTGGCGCCGGCGCTGCCATCCGATTCCTTCTGCCGACTTCCGAGCAGGTGACATTCAAGATCTGGATGACGCCGACGATCAACGGCTTCGATAAGAACTCCGTCTCCTACGCCACACTTGGCAACTATGGCGTGACATTCAGCATCACCTTGGCCATCGCTGTCGAAGTCATCGCAGGCATCGTCATTGTTGCCACCGCGCTTCGTACCACGGGCAAACATGGCGAGTCCGATACGAACCATGCCTTCGCGATGGGACTTGCCTACGGCATCGGCACCGCCATCGCCTACCCAGTGACCGGAGCTGCATTGAACCCGGCACGCGCTACTGGCATCGCTATTTTCACGCAAAACCAGGGTCTGAATGAGGAACCATTGCAGCAGCTGTGGGTCTTCTGGATCTGCCCCGTTCTCGCAGCTGCCGTCGTTGCCCTTATCGTCATTATCTCCGGTATGGTCGGCACGAAGAAGAATACGTCGGATGCCGAAGTCTCCGATGAAATCGAAAACGACACTGTTCTCGACGAAGCGTCAGTTTCCGACAGGAACGATGGTGAGGAGAATGAGCAGTCCAGTGCCCAAACCTACACCCATGAAAGCGTCGAAAACAACTGACCGGACCTTCCATGGGCTGCGTTCACGCAACACCAGCCTGACCAGCCCAGTCACCATGGCCGTCACCGCGATCGCAGCGGTGGCGGCCTTTGTATATCCTGCGACCGCAAGCACCGTCGCAATAATCACTACAACTGCGACAATCCATTCAAACCACGGTTTGCCCTCATGATCTTCGGAAACGTAAGGATGGCTCATTCCGAGGCCTTTCATATCTCGCTTGCCTGCAATAATCGTAATCATAATAAACGTGGCGCCCGAAACCAATACGGAATCGGACGCCACACTAATCACAATACTCTCGTATGAGAAGTGGAACGATCAGTGGAAGAAGTGGCGGGTGCCGGTCACATACATGGTGACGCCGGCCTTGCGGGCCGCTTCGAACACTTCCTCATCGCGGATGGAACCACCCGGCTGGACGATGGCCTTGACACCTGCGTTGATAAGAATCTCCGCACCATCGGCGAACGGGAAGAACGCGTCGGATGCCGCAACAGCGCCCTGAGTGCGGTTTGCACCATCAGCCAGCGTATTCGCACGTTCAACGGACAGGTTGGCGGAATCGACACGATTCACCTGACCCATGCCGATGCCAACCGTGGCCTGATCATGAGCAATCAGAATAGCGTTGGACTTGACGCAACGGATGGCTCGCCAAGCGAAAACCAGATCCCTGATGGTCTGCTCATCCGCGGGCTCGCCGGAAACCAGCTTCCACGCATCCGGATTGTCGCCCGGAGCGTCGATGAGATCAGTGGACTGCACCAACAGACCACCGTCGATCTGACGGAACTGTGTCTTGGACTTCGGCGGTTCGGTAACCTTCAGAATGCGAAGATTCTTCTTCTTAGTCTGCAACAGCTCAAGGGCATCGGCATCATAATCGGGAGCGACAATCACTTCGGTGAAGATCGGACGGACGCTTTCCGCCATTTCCATGGTGACCTTGCTGTTCGCAGCGATCACGCCACCATAGGCGCTCATCGGGTCGCAGGCATGCGCCTTCTTGTGCGCCTCAGCGACGGTGGCTCCAACGGCAAGGCCGCACGGATTGTTGTGCTTGACCACGGCAACCGCAATCTGCGGAGCGAAATCCCACACGGCACGCCAGGCTGCATCAGCATCGACATAGTTGTTGTAGCTCATCGGCTTGCCACCGAGCTGTTCAGCATGTGCGAAGCCGTTCTGGTTCAGCGGATCGAGATACAACGCGGCCTGCTGGTGAGGATTCTCGCCATAACGCAGAACATGGGCACGATCCCAAGTACGGGTGAATGCGGCCGGGAACTTGGCCTCATTCACTTCCGTCTCGTCTTCGGCAGTCGGATGGTCAACAGTAGCCGGCTTCGGCCAATGCTTCGCGGTCCACTCGTTGATGGTGGCATCATAAGATGCCGTATGCGCGAATGCTTTGCCGGCCAGCCAGCGACGTTCCTCAAGGGAGAAACCTTCACCGTTCTCGATACGGGCCGCAACCAACGCATAATCGTTCGGATCCGTGATGATGGCCACGGTGGCGTTGTTCTTCGCCGCTCCGCGAACCATGGACGGGCCTCCGATATCGATCTTTTCAATAGTGGCGGCTTCGTCCGCACCGGAACGAACCGTATCAGCGAACGGGTACAAGTTGACGACCACCAAATCGAACGGCTTGATGCCAAACTTTTCCAGTTGAGCCGCGTGGTTCTCATTGGTCATATCAGCGAGGATACCTGCGTGGATATGTGGATCGAGGGTTTTGACACGGCCATCGAGACACTCGGGAAAACCAGTGACTTCCGAGACTTCCGTCACCTTGACGCCGAGTTCCGCAAGACGCTTTGCAGTGGAACCAGTGGAAACCACTTCAGTGCCGGCCTTGATGAACGCCTCGGCAAGAACTTCTATGCCTTCCTTATGGAAGACCGATACCAGAGCTCGACGTATCGGTCGATTCGTTGTTGTCACCCTGCTCCTCCTTATTGTTAATGGTTGAGGTCACTGTGCGGGCCGCATCGGCGATCTCACGATTATTTGGTTCGAGAACCGCAGCGGATGTACCGCTCCTGCCCTCGCGGACACGCTTTATGCCCCAGCGTATTCCGAAAAACATGGATACGGCCACCAAAGTCAGCAGCCACGATGAGAACAGCCCGACTGCAGTGGGCTGTCCAACCTTACGTGTCGACGCAATTACATCGACACCGACATGCGCAAGATGTTTCGATCCCAGTGCTCCGTTGGAGATGGCGAACAGCAAACTCGAGCCTACCGATACGATCACGCAGGACATGCAGAATGTTCCCGCGGGATAGGCGAGTCCGAACACCACCCGCTTGACGTCAATCTGGTGATCAGCATCATCAGCTCTGATATGGAATCCCTTGTTGAATAACATGACGATTATGCCTGCGATACAGGGCAACGCCAAAGGAATGCACATTAATGCGATTCGAACCCAATCCGCTTCAATTGCCGAGGGAAGCAGACCGAATATCGGCAGCGACGGCAATGCCGTTCCCTGACCGCTCCACATAGTGAATTCAGCAAGGTCGCCAATCGAAAAACCTGCTCCGAACACCCAGGAAACCGCCCAAATCGCAATGTTCGGAATCCACGCGAGCATAGCGATAGTCGTAAGTATACGAGAGCCGTTCTGCATTCCCGACAACTCATACAGCTTCACCATAGCCGACTGATTGCTAAACACCCAATACACGACCACAATCAGGCCAATGACCAGATAGACTGCAATCAACAACAGACCAAGAGCTAAGCCTATGGTGATAGTCTTACGGACCGGCAACGAGACATGCTTGCCAATCCATTCCAACCCTCGCTCGGTCAACGGCGCCTCAGGAATCAAGGCAATGGCATAGCCCAGTATGAAGACGACCGCCGTTTTCACGATAATCATGCCGGTCGTGTCAACAAGCTCGGTATCGACGCTGTTGGCGAAGAATATGTTGATCAGCACCCAGCCAGCAGTCCCCGTCACACATCCGGAGAAACTGGTTCCAATACGCTTGGCAAGCGATGAAATAAGTGCAATCAGCATAACCGTCAACAACAACGGCATAATCGTCAGTGTGATGGATCCGGTTTTGAACCCGGATCCTTGGCTGAGAAGCACAACCGCTTCAGTCAAGGGAACGGAGAAGGCGGACAGATTGTCGCCGCCTTCCTCCATGGAGATGATCAGAAGCATCAGTGCGATATAGCAGCCGAGGGCAACAGCATAGATAATCATGGACGCTGCCGCTACGGCAAGCCCTTGCAACCAATACTTCAGGTTCTTTGCCATCATATCGACTTGGAAGCGAGCACCTCGCGCATGATTTCAGCAGTCTGCCCCGGAGTGCGTCCAACACGGATGCCCACGGCTTCGAGCGCTTCCTTCTTGTCTTGCGCAGTTCCCTTGCCGCCTGAAACGATGGCTCCAGCATGACCCATCTGCCTGCCTTCCGGTGCCGTGAAGCCAGCGATGTAGGCGACAACAGGCTTGGTCATATGCTCGGATGCCCACTTTGCAGCATCCTGCTCGGCGCTACCGCCAATTTCACCAATCATCACGACGGCCTTAGTGGCATCATCGTTTTCAAATGCTTCAAGGGCTTCCTGCAACGTGGTGCCAACAATGGGATCGCCGCCAGCGCCCAAGCATGCGGTGAAGCCGATGTCGGACAGCTCCCCCATCAGCTGATAGGTAAGAGTGCCGGACTTGGACACCAATCCCAAAGGTCCACGGGAGACGATGCCGTCCGGAATGATGCCGAGATTGCAACCCTGCGCACCTTCCATCGAAGAAAGCGTAAGCAGGCCAGGACAGTTCGGCCCGACGATGCGTACGCCCTTGCGCAATGCGAGCTCAACAAAATACGCACTGTCGGCAACCGGAATGCCTTCGGTGATAACCACAATCAGCTTGATACCGGCTTCAATGGCCTCGACCACGGCATCCTTAGCAAAACGCGGCGGGACGAACACAACACTTGCCTGCGCACCGGTAGTTTCAACAGCTTCGGAACAGCTACCAAAAACACGTAGAGTAATGTCTTCGCCGTTTTTTGCTTCAGGGAAATTGACTTCCTGGCCGGCCTTGCGAGCATTGACGCCGCCGACGATATTGGTACCGGCCTTCAGCATGCGCGCGGTATGGGTCATACCCTGGTGTCCAGTCATGCCCTGCACAATGACAGGTGCGCCATCCTCAATGAAAAGCGTCATTTTCAGCGAACCTCCTTGCCATTGGCCGCAAGGCGTGCGGCCTGCTGTGCGGCTTCTTCCATGGTTTGTGCGACATGCAGATTGACTCGATTGGCTTGGGCCAGAATGCGCAGGCCCTCAGCAGCGGCGTTGCCGTCGAAACGGACCACCAGAGGCTTGGAGCTGCCAAGCTTGTCAAGAGCTTCCAAAATGCCTTTCGCCACCTGTTCGCAGGATGTGATGCCACCATACACGTTGACCAGCACCGATTCGACCTGCGGATCAGAGAGCACAATCTCCAGACTGCCGCACATCACTTCGGCAGACGCGCCGCCACCGATATCAAGGAAGTTTGCAGGTTTGACATTGGTTCCCTGATCCTCACCGGCACCGGAAATGGCGTCGAGCGAACTCATCACCAAACCGGCACCGTTGCCGATGACACCAACGGAACCTTGAAGATGCACATAATGCAAGCCATGTTCACGTGCCTTCTGCTCAAACGGATCGACATGCACCGGATCCGCGAACCGATTCCACCCATCGTGGCGGAACGCCGCATTGTCGTCCAGAGAGATCTTGGCGTCCAACGCACACAACGTCTTGGACGATTCGTCATCTGGATCACCGATCTTGGCAAGCGGGTTGATCTCAACAAGCGTAGCGTCATTGTCTTTGAAGCACTGCCACATCTTCAACAGAATCTGTGCGGCCTGATTAACATCGGCATGGTAGAAACCAATGCTTTCAGCCATTTTGGTGGCCGCTTCGAGGTCGAAATCCTCAAGCGCGTCAATATGCAGACGCTTGACGGATTCCGGATGCTCCTTAGCGATCTCCTCAACCTCAGTACCGCCATTCGCTGTGGCAAGCACATCGAAATCACGGGAGGAACGATCCACGGAAATGGAGACATAGTACTCGTGAAGAATGTTCTTTGCCTCGGCTACCAACACGCCGCTGACCTTATGTTTGTGAATGGTCATCGGCAGGATGCCCTCGGATACAAGAATAGCCTCATCGCGATTCTTCGCCAGCTTGACACCGCCAGCCTGACCGCGATGACCAATCTTCACCTGAGCCTTGATCACATTGGGGTAGCCAATCTGATCGGCAGCCTCAGCCACTTCGTGAGAGTTCTGCGCGAACACTGCTTTAGGCGTTGGAATACCCTGCTCTTCAAGCAGCTCCCTAGCCTGATACTCATAGAGATCCATGGATTCTTTTTCCCTTGATGCTATTGGTTATTTATAAAGAATATACTCAAATCACGCAGGCATGGTGATCAACGAACTGGCTGGATACCCCTGCAGGGACTTCATGCCGTCGATGCCGGTAAGTTCCATAACGAAACTGAAACCGGCCACCTTGCCACCGCACTTTTCGATCAGAGTACTGGCTGCATTAGCAGTTCCACCGGTAGCGATCAAATCATCAACGATGAGCACACGTTCACCCTCATGCACGGCGCTGGTTTCGATTTCCACGGCAGCCTGGCCATATTCAAGATCATAATTCTGCGACACAGTATCAGGCGGAAGCTTACCGGCCTTGCGCACGGCGATGAATCCTTTGCCAAGACGCGCGGCCAATGCAGGACCAAATAAAAAACCTCGCGCTTCAAGACCCGCAACGGCGTCGAAATCATGGGGATTCACTGGCAATGCGGCCTCAAGTGCGTCCAGGAGAACACCAAAGGCACGAGCATCAGCCAATACCGGCATGAAATCACGGAAAAGAATACCTTCTTTCGGGAAACCGGGAATCGTGCGAATTTTAGAAATGAGGTACTCGGCGTTTTCAGCTCCGACCCTGCTTAAACCGGAAACGGTGATATCCGTTGATGCCATGGCGGTAGTTTCTTTCTCCTTCAATATGCGGCACTTCGCATTATAGGATTTCGACGCGAAAAAGAACGGCGAAAATCCCAAAAATGAGATTCCCGCCGATATCTTTTATATGTTGTCAGTTGTTCTTCTGTTCGGTCTCAGTCTGTGCCACTTCGACATCACCCTCAATCGGCTCCTGGGCAGCCTGATCTTCATCTGCAGAATCGGTGGGAAGCAGGTTGCCATTCTCATCGACCTCGTCATCATGCACATATGCGGGACGCACATATTCACGGCTGATGGCGTTGAAGCCGAAACGAATCTGGGAGCCTTCGGAATCGATGACGATCTCCTCGTATTCGGTATCGACGGAAACAACCTTGCCGATTACACCGCCGATGGTAATGACCTCGGTGCCAGGCTGAAGATTGGCACGAAAATCCTGGCGCTCGGCCTGCTGCTGCTTAGCCTTCTTGGACTGCCAGAACATCATGCCAAACATGACGACCATGATGACGATGAGAAACATGTAATTCAAAGCACAACTCCTTGAGGTGGACGCTCAAAACGGGACCTTATGTCCAAGATAACGAGTCTAGGCTAGCTTGCTGACATCAATCTGAGATTCGTCAGGCACTAAACCGAGATGTTCCCATGCCTTACGTGTCGCCACACGCCCCTTCGGCGTGCGCACGAGGAACCCCTCACGAACCAAATACGGCTCGCAAACCGTTTCCACGGTTTCCGATTCCTCGCCGACCATGGCAGACAGATTGTTCAGCCCGACCGGCCCTCCGTTGAAATTAGTGACAATGGCTTTTAGCACCGCGATATCCAAGCGATCCAGACCTTCAGTATCGATCTGATATAACGCCAAGGCCTCCTTGACATCATTTGGATGCACGGTTTCCAGATCATGTACGATGGCCCAATCCCTTACGCGACGAAGCAATCGGTTGGCGATACGCGGCGTACCCCTCGAACGCATGGCAAGCTGGTGGGCAGCACCGTCCTCGAGGCGGATGCCAAGCACAGCCGAAGATCGTTCGATAAGCTTTTCAAGCTCCTCATGCGGATAAAAGTCGAGATGCGCGGTGAAACCGAAACGAGCCCTCAACGGCGACGGCAACATGCCTTCACGAGTGGTGGCACCAATCACTGTAAACCGCGGCAAAGTAAGAGGGATGGAGGAAGCGCCCGGTCCTTTGCCGACCATCACGTCAACACGAAAATCCTCCATAGCTATATACAACAATTCCTCGGCTGCCCGTGGAAGACGATGGATCTCGTCGATGAAGAGCACTTCCCCAGCATCCAAAGAACTCAGAATGGAAGCCAGATCGCCGGCATGTTGAATGGCCGGACCGGAAGTGACTCTGATCGGCACTCCAAGCTCGTTGGCAACAATCATGGCCAACGTGGTCTTGCCCAAGCCCGGAGGCCCCGCCAAAAGAATATGATCCGGAGGAACGTCACGTTTGCGGGCAGCGTCCAAAAACAGCTGCAGCTGCGCCTTGAGCCTCGGCTGTCCGATGAAACCGTCAAGAACATGGGGTCGCAATTCCTCGTCGCTCACCGGCTCGTTGCCGACTGGCGATGCGGAAACCATGCGGAGTGATTCCTCGTTGGCACCAGTATTCGACTGGTCGAATGCAGAGTCGTTCGTCATGATGGTGCGATTCACCTACCTCGATCAAGGGACGCCAACGCGAGTCTGAGCACACGAGGCACGTCATCGTCTCCCAGTGGAATATCGATATGGTTGCTCTCGCAGACCTCTTGCACGGCATGAACGGCATCCTGTTGACGCCACCCAAGAGACATCAGGCCTTCCACCACCTGTTCCGAACCAGTATCTTCCGTGGAACGTGTTTCAGGAGAAGCGCCTTCGATCTGGCTAAGGTCAATGGACCCTTTAAGCTCAAGGATGATTTTTTGCGCACCTTTTTTACCTAATCCCGGCGCCTTCGCCAGCGCAGTGGCATCACCATCTGCCACGGCCCTCGCCAAACGTTCCGGAGGCAACGTCGAAAGCAAGGAAAGGGCAACCTTCGGGCCAATGCCACTGACCTTCTGCAATTGCAGGAACATACGTTTCGATGCGAGCGAGGAAAAGCCATACAGCGTGATCGCATCCTGCGAAACGTTCAACGACGTGTACACCTTCACCGTTTGACCGGCGTGCATGGAAGCCAGATCCGCCGAAGGCATCCTAGTCTCATAACCAACTCCCCCGACCTCAATGATCGCCGAAGCCGCGTCAATGGAATCGACTTGGCCATGCAACATGCCTATCATGCCGTCACCTCCCATAAACAATCATAGAACATCTGTTCGATAGTTTACATTCCTCTACGGACGCCACGTTGCCGTGCCGCATTCTGCGAGGCAAGCGCCCATTGACGTTGCGCATCAGTGAGATGTTGTTCACGTTCACCCCCTTGCAGCGCGCCCGCAGGACGAAGAGCATGGCAAATCGCAATGGCCAACGCGTCGGCCGCGTCAGCAGGTTTAGGCAAGGTATTCAGCCCCAGAATACGGGAGACCATACGTTCCATCTGAATCTTCTCGGCCTTGCCGTTGCCAGTGATCGCCATTTTCGATTCAGTCGGCGTATGCAAGGCAACAGGAATTCCACGCTGGGCTGCGGCCAACATGGCCAGTCCAGCCGCCTGCGCGGTCCCCAACACAGTGTTGCGGTTCTCTTGCGCGAACACACGCTCAATGGACACGGTATCCGGCGCAAACCGTTCTATTTTTTCAACCAGCCCATCGTATATGGCCAACAGGCGCAGATCCTGTGACATTTTCGGATCAGACCGCACCACATCCACATGAATAAAAGAAAGCCGGCGGTATGCGCCGGCTTCGATCACGCCGACCCCGCAGCGAGTCAGCCCGGGGTCGACGCCAAGAATAATCACGCTCGATTACTCCTCGTCAAGCTGAGCCATAACCTCATCGGAGGCGGTCCAGTTGGAGTAGATGTTCTGCACATCGTCCAAATCGTCGAGGTTGTCGATGAGCTTGGACACCTTCTGAGCATCCTCGAGAGTCAATTCAACCTCGTTCTTCGGCATCATGACCAGATCGGCGGAATCGTAATCGAAACCAGCGTCCTGCAGAGCCTTACGAACATCGATCATTTCGGAAGGACCGGTGACAACGGTGAACACATCACCATCTTCGGTCACATCCTCGGCGCCAGCTTCAGCGGCCTTTTCGAACAGATCATCGAAATCAACACCTTCGGCAGGAACGATAATCTGGCCCTTGCGCTCGAAATTGAAGCTCACGGAACCGGAGGTAGCCAAGGAACCATTACCCTTGGTCAGGGTGGAACGCACTTCAGCGGCCGCACGATTACGGTTGTCGGTAAGGCATTCGATGATCAGACCGACGCCTGCGGGAGCATAGCCCTCATAGACGATATCTTCGTAGTTGGCACCGCCGGCCTCTTCACCAGAACCACGCTTGACAGCGCGCTTGATATTATCGGCAGGCATGGAAGCCTTCTTGGCCTTGTAGATGGCGTCGTACAGGGACGGGTTGCCGTCAGGATCGCCACCACCCATACGTGCTGCAATCTCGATATTCTTGATCAGCTTGGCGAACAGCTTGCCACGCTTCGCGTCGATGGCGGCCTTCTTGTGCTTGGTGGTCGCCCACTTGGAATGACCTGACATAATGCTCCTAGGCAGGTTGCGGATGTTTCAAACGAAACGATTCTAAAGCGGTTCTAAGACAAAGCGCCTGACATATGGTTGTCAGGCGCGTCAACATTCGACATTTGCAGGCAGTTATAGCTGATATGTCCTATGGCCGGCAGCCATCTGTCGACGTGCTTCGAGAACGCGCTGGAATACTGTGACCACACCTAAAACCGCAAGCAATACCATGTCAATGGCCAGCCATAGGCCGTGATGCGTCAGCCCAGTGATCGCCATGCCCACCAGAATGATGACCAGTCTGTCGGCGCGCGTTGCGATACCGTTCTTTACCTCGAAGCCAACGGATTCCGCACGGGCACGCGCATACGACGTCACAAACGACGTCATCATTGACACCATGGCCGCGCCGACGCCAACCCAACTAATGTAATCCGGACTTGACTGACTGATGTCATACCACCAATCGGCGTGCAAGATGAAGAAGACGATCACTCCGGCAAGCAACGCCCAATCGGCGATACGATCCAACGTGGAATCCAGAAAAGCGCCGAATTGGGTGCCTCCCGTGGTCAGCTTCGCGATTGAACCGTCCAGGGAATCGGCCAGCACCAGCAATGTCAGTACTACGGCTCCAGCGAAAAGCCACCCCGTGATGCCGGTGACGAAGGCAACCACAATGGTTCCAATGGTGCCTATGACCGTCACCGCATTCGCGGTCAGGCCAATGGATATCAACGCTTTGGCAAGCGGTTCTATGAGCTTTTTGAATGGTGCGCGAAGATGTTCTAGCATGCGGATTCCTGTTTCTCGGAAAACGAAAAGGGCGCGCAAGCGTCAATAATGATGCTTGTGCGCCTTTATATGACCCATGATCTTATGAGACCGAATGCAAGCGAATCGGCTCAGTCTGCGATGGCGGCCTTGAAGTCGTCGACGTTGTTGACCTGAACGCGCTTCTTGAGCACGGTCATGATCTGCGCCTTGGCTTCATCGGTCGGCACGCCGTTCAGCTGGCTGCCATCACGGAAGCGGAAGCTCACCGCATTGTTGTTCATGTCTTCCTCGCCAACGATGAGGATGAACGGAACCTTGGACTTGGAAGCGTTGCGGATCTTCTTGCCGAAACGATCGTCGGACATGTCGATTTCACAACGAACCGTTTCCTCTTCGAGACTGGCGATGAACTGCTGCAAGTGCGGGGCGAATTCATCGGCAACCGGCACGCCAAGCACCTGAACCGGAGCGAGCCATGCCGGGAAAGCACCGGCGTAATGCTCAAGAAGCACGGCGAAGAAGCGTTCGATGGAACCGAACAGCGCACGGTGGATCATCACCGGACGCTGGTGGGTACCGTCCGCAGCGATGTATTCCAAGCCGAAACGTTCCGGAAGGTTGAAATCAAGCTGGATGGTGGACACCTGCCAGGTACGGCCGATGGCATCACGAGCCTGCACGGAAATCTTCGGACCGTAGAAGGCTGCGCCGCACGGATCGTCAATCAGCTCAAGGCCGGATTCCTTGGCGACTTCGGCCAGCGTATTGGTGGCTTCTTCCCAGATCTCGTCAGAACCGACGTACTTGTGCGGATCCTTGGTGGACAGCTCCAGATAGAAGTCGTCCAGACCGAAGTCCTTCAACAGGCCAAGCACGAAGGTCAGCAGGTTTTTCAACTCGTCCTTCATCTGCTCGCGAGTGCAGTAGATGTGGGAGTCATCCTGAGTCAAGCCGCGCACGCGGGTCAGACCATGCACCTCGCCGGACTTCTCGTAACGATACACCGTACCGAATTCGAACAGGCGCAATGGCAGCTCGCGGTAGGAACGCTGGCGGGACTTGAAGATCAGGTTGTGCATCGGGCAGTTCATCGGCTTCAGGTAGTAGTCGAAGCCCTGCTTGATGACGTTGCCGTTCTCGTCCTTTTCCTCATCCAGACGCATTGCGGGATACATGCCATCCTTGTACCAATGCAGATGGCCGGAAGTCTCGTACAGACCGCCCTTGGTGATGTGCGGAGTCTGCACGAAGCTGTAGTGGTGCTTGCGATGCATTTCGCGGGAGTAATCCTCCATCGCGTTAATCACGGCAGCGCCCTTCGGATGGAACACAGCCAGACCCGGACCGATCTCATCCGGGAAGGAGAACAAATCCATTTCCGCGCCAAGCTTGCGATGGTCACGCTTGGCGGCCTCCTCAAGACGAGTCTGATAGGCCTTGAGATCTTCTTTGGTGGCGAAAGCCGCGCCATAAACGCGCTGCAGCATCGGATTAGCTTCGCTGCCACGCCAATATGCAGCTGCGGAACGCTCGATCTTGAACGCCTTGATATAGCGGGTGTTCGGCAGGTGCGGTCCGCGGCACAGGTCCTTCCAAACCACATTGCCGTCGCGGTCGACATTATCGTAGAAGCTCAGTTCCTTGCCGCTGATTTCAGTGGCGGCCTCCGGATCGAGGTGGGCTTCCTTGTCTTTGATTAGCTCCAGCTTGTACGGCTGATCAGCCTCTTCCGCCAAAGCCTCCTCTTCGGTCACCACGCGGCGACGGAAGGACTGGGACGATTTGATGATGCGCTGCATGCGCTTTTCGATCTCTTTGAGATCGTCAGGAGTGAACGGAGTCTCAACATCGAAATCGTAGTAGAAACCGTCTTTGATGACCGGGCCGACACCAAGCTTGGCGTCCGGGCGGATCTCCTGCACGGCCTGTGCCATGACATGGGTCGCGGAGTGACGCATAATGGCCAAACCGTCTTCGCTATCAAGCACGATTGGTTCCACAACATCGCCGTCATGCAGTTCGGTATACAAATCGCGAGGTTCACCGTTAAGACGCACCGCGATGATGTTCTTGTCTTCCGCAAAGAGCTGGACGCCAGTCTGGTCTGCTGCCACCTCCTTCGCTTCGCCGTTGAGTATGATGGAGATGGTCTGTTCAGCCATGGGTTGTCCTTTGCTATCGGGGTCCGCGTTACTAATGTGCAGGCCTGGACTGTATGTCAACGATGAACAAGATAGGGTTGAGGGCAGACATCGGCACGCTGAAAAAGTGAACGGCATTCTACAACACAATTATTTTTAGGATCGACCAAAAGAAAACGCTACTTAAGGAATTATTCGACGACATGCGCATACGTGTACTGCGGCGCGCTTCGCGTCGACGTGATTTCCACCTTGTCAGAAGGCGCAATCGACACGGTGGAGCCATACTTCACCTTCAAACGTGAACCAACACCGCCCGCAAGATTGACGGCGTTCTGCAGATTGTCGCTATCCCCTATCGCCTTGATGATGAATGGTGCCTTGATATTCGCGCCATCACAGCTGAGACCGTCTGCGGAATCGCTGATATACGTACTGGTAATCACACGAATATCGTTGATTTCAATGACCTCCGCACCGCTATTGCGCAATTCTTCAAGAAGCGTGAACAGAATCGACGCATCAATATCTTGCTTTGATCCTTTGGAAATACTGATGACCACGCCTTCTCCAGATACCGGCAGACGTCCGGAAAGAATTCCATTCGATTCGGCATTCTGTTTGGCGATTTCCGCCGCTTTTTCGTTCTTGTCGGCCGTGTCCTTCAGCGAGTCAAGCTGGCTGGAAAGCTCACTTTTGCGCTTCTCAAGCTTTTGGACCTGCGTGCTGGTTTCACTGATGAGTTTGGTTAGTTCGTCCTCACTCATCGTCTCATATGTGGACGTTGTGTTGTTCAACTGAATGGCATAGCTAAAGCCGAGCAACGCGCAAAGCACGGTTACAAGCACGCTGGAGTACAGGCGGGCACGAGCAGCCTTCGCGTTCAGCGAAATCCGCCTCGGCTTGCGCCTGACCACTGGAAACGATCCGGTCTGGGTGCTGTCGTTGTTCTGATCCTTGACGATCTGCTCGTGAATTTTGGAGAGCACGTCCTTGTTGTCATCGCTACGTCTGCTCATGCCACGTCATCCCTTGAAGATGAAACGCCGGATGGCCGACACATTGGTGAAGATTCGAATGCCGAGCACGACGATGACAGCGGTCTGCAGCTGGGAACCAACGCCAAGCTGGTTTCCCAAGAAAACCAGCAATGTTGCGGTAATGACGTTCGAAAAGAAGGAGATCACAAAGACCTTATCGGAAAAGCTGCGCTGGAAATAGGCTCGTGCGGCACCAAGCAGCGCATCGAGCGCGGCCAGAACCATAATCGGCAGATACGGCTGAAGGGCAATGGGAATGTCCGGTCGGACGAACACGCCAATGACCACGCCAATGATAAGTCCCAAGACCGCTGCCATTACTTGACCTTCCTTGCATATGTCACTTCGCCAGTTACCGCCGCTTCCAGTGTAATCGATTTGTTTTTGCCCACTTGCGGATAGATGCCCGCTTCTTTGAAATCATCGTACAAACATTGTTGTGTTTTCTTGCTCACCGCATTGGCAAGAACGCTGGAATTGCCGATCGCCTCGATGCGATACGGACTTTGCACGGAATTGACTCCGATGAGGATCGTCGTTCCAGCCGTTCGTATGGAAGTCTGCACGCCGAGACGGTATCCGTTGATGGCGATCGCTTCCGCTCCGGACTGCCAGAGTAGCGAGACAAGCACCTGCAGATCCGAATCCGTGACGACACGAACCTGACTGCCGTTTTCTCTTGGCAGCGACGAATCCGCGTTGTCACCGCCCACAGACAACGGGTTGGCGATGGTGAGCGTGATGCCTTCTCCTCGCACAGGAAGTACGCCATTGACCATTTCGTCATCCTGTATGGTCTGGTTCAATGACCAGCTCGACACGGATTTCGATTCCTCTTCAACTTGGGCACGCAGCGCATTGACGTCTTTGGTGAGGGTCTCGACGTTTTTTGTTTGCTCAGCCAACTGACTTGACAGCTGCTTGCGCACTTCCTTACGGGGGTCGGTACTCAACTGACGAACGAATACGCTGCCTGCCGTACCCACGGCAATGCAGATGAGAAACACTAACACACGGGTAAACCAGACCGCAAACATCGACGGTGTTTTGGTGGCCAGTCTCGAATCCGTATACATCACATCCATCGGACGGTTGGTCAGGTCGTCGATGAGCCGCAGCGAATCATCGTCCAGACTCCGCCTTCTTCGGGAGGTGGATGCAGCAGTCTCGGGCTGCACATGATGCGAGGTCAGCCCAGCGAAAGACGCCGAAAAAACGGCGCGACGCTTCGTGGGCGTATTCTCCGGAGACACCGGAAACGACACACGTTCCGAAGCATCATGCATCATGTGCGCTAATCCTTATCGTTTTTCAGCAGTTGGATTCCCTGACGTATGTAAATATAGCCGGCAAGCCAGTACAATCCTACGCCCCATGTGCCGGTGGCGAGACCGCATAAATGCAATGTATCCGTAGCGGAATTGGACCAGATATCCGCAAAAATCAAAGCGACAATAGCAATCATCAGCATGGCGGTGCCTGCTTTGCCCACGAAATGCACGGGCAGCGGACCATAATCATGCTGGGCCAATATCAACACGAGAATCGCCATGATCAAATCGCGTAATCCAACGACGATCAACATCCACCATGGAATGATGTCGGCGACACCCAACGCGAGGATGCTACAGAAAATCAGCAGACGATCGGCAATGGGGTCGAGAATCTGCCCGATCTTGCTCACCTGGTTGAACGACCTTGCAATAAGACCGTCCAAACCGTCAGATACCGCCGAAAGCGCAAGCACGACCAACGCAAGCACCATCTCATGACGAGAGACCAATACCGAGATGAAAGGAATCGAAATGATTCGCAACAGGCTAATAAGGTTCGGAACCGTGAAATAGATATCCCGCGGTTCCGGACTGTACTGCTTTTTGATAATCAGTTTACTCATACTTCGAGCAACATTACATTCTCGAGGCCTGCAAGGCGGTGACAATTATGCCACGGGCACCAACTTCATACAACTGGTCCATCAGTTGGTTGACCTTGGCCTTTGGCACGACGACGCGCACGGCCGCCCACTGCTTGTCATGCAGCGGGGAAACGGTCGGGCTCTCAAAGCCCGGCGTGATGGCCACAGCAGCGGAAACCTTCTCGACCGGAATGTCGTAATCCATGAGCACGTAGCGTTGGGCGGTGAGTACACCTTGCAGTCGGCGGCTTAGAATCGTCAGGCGGTCGTCGTTCTCAGCGAGACGCGGAGAACGAATGAGTACGGCTTCGGAATGCAGCAACGGCTCCGCGAAAATACGCAAGCCGGCATTGCGGAGCGTGGTGCCCGTGGACACTACGTCGGCGATCAAATCCGCCACTCCAAGCTGCACCGACGATTCGACGGCACCGTCAAGATGCACGGTTTCAGCGTTGATGCCATGTTCGACCAGATAATCATGCACAAGCTTGTCGAAACTGGTGGCGACACGTTTGCCTTCAACGTCTTCAAGCGTGTTGATCGGGGAATCGTTCGGGGCCGCGAAACGGAATGTCGATGCGCCGAAGCCAAGTTTCATGTGCTCCTTGGCGTCCGTTCCGGAGTTGAGCAATAGATCATGGCCGGTGACGCCTACGTCGATGGTACCGCGTCCAACGTAGACGGCGATATCAAGCGGACGCAAATAGAACAACTCCACATCATTATCGGGATCCTCTACGACCAGCTGACGCGGATTGCCCCTCAGACGATAGCCAGCTTCGGCCAGCATGTTCCAGGCAGGTTCAGACAGCATGCCTTTGTTAGGCACGGCAATTCTCAGCATTTTTCCTCCCAAAAAAGGCCATGCCTTCTGCGGCATGGCCAAAAACTTACAGATTCTTGTAGATATCTTCGAGTGTGATGCCACGGTCGATCATCATGACCTGCAGGTGGTAGATAAGCTGGCTCATCTCCTCCGCGGTACGATCGGCGCCTTCGTATTCGGCTGCAATCCAGGTCTCGCCCGCCTCTTCGACGATCTTCTTGCCGATGAAATGCGTGCCTTTGCCCAGTTCGTCAACGGTTAGCGAGCCAGCCTGCTTGGAAGCGGCCTTCTCGCTCAATTCGGCAAAAAGAGATTCAAAAGTCTTCATTGTTCTTGTCTATCCTCGAAAAAATGATGGAAGGTTCAGGCCTTGAATGCGGCTTCGGCCTTCTCGCGAATGGAATCAATGGCTTCCGCAGGATTCTCAGCGCCGTACACAGCGGAACCCGCGACCAGCACGTCAGCGCCTGCTTCGGCTACGATATGGGCAGTCTTCGGGCTGACACCGCCATCGACCTGAATCTTGGTGGCAAGACCACGGCGGGTGATTTCGTCGCGCAAGCGACGCACCTTGGACATCTGGTTATCGAGGAACCTCTGGCCGCCGAAGCCAGGTTCGACGGTCATGATCAGAATCATGTCGAATTCGTCGAGAATATCGAAAATCGGTTCGACAGGTTCAGCCGGACGTACCGCGAAGCAGGCTTTGCAACCCATTGTGCGCAACTGGCGTGCCAGACGAACCGGAGCATGGGTGGCACCCATATGGAAGCTCACGGATGCGGCGCCCAGCTTGGCGTACTCAGGTGCCCAACGATCCGGATCCTCAATCATCAGATGCACGTCGACCGGAAGATCGGTGACTTCGCAGATACGACCCACGATCGGTTCGCCCAAAGTCAGATTCGGGACGAAATGATGATCCATCACGTCGACGTGAACGAGATCCGCATTGGAAATGGCCTTAAGGTCACGCTCAAGGTTGCAGAAATCGGCGGACAGGATGCTTGGTGCGATTTGAATAGTCATGGCTCTCATTCTATGAAAGGTAATCGACTTGCTGTTATTTGATGACGGACTGCTTGTTGGTATTCGAGACGGTTTCGGCATCGTTGGTTTCGATTTCATCCGCAGTTTTCTTTGAAAGAGTCGCTGCATGATCGGCGGATTCTTCCGACCCACCGTTTTCGAGACGTTGCTCGATTTCAGTGACGGTACAAAGCTTCTCCGCCAACAGGTCAGTACCCTTGCCCATCTGCTGCACGACGATGAACGCCACCACACCAAGCACAAACACCGCCATGGAAACCCACACGTTGATGCGCACACCCAAGAACTCATGCGCATAATCGATGCGTAGGGATTCGATCCAAGTACGCCCCAACGTGTACCACATGATGTACACGGTGAACAGGGATCCGGCTTTAAGCTTTTTCATGGCCTTGGATCCGATGTACACGATGATTGCGACACCAATGAGATTCCAAATCATCTCATACAGAAAGGTCGGATGGAACAGTGTTCCGCTTGGGCATGTGGCCCCGTCATAGCATTGCTCGCTGTGTCCGATGGCAGTGCCTTCCATATTGATCTTCAGACCCCATGGGAGAGTCGTCGGCGCGCCATACAGCTCCTGATTGAACCAGTTGCCCAAACGCCCAACAGCCTGCGCCACCAACAATCCCGGGGCGATGGCGTCAGCCAGCAAGGCCATCGGATAATGCTTGTGCCTGCACCAAGCCCATGCGGCCAACGATCCAAGCAGCACTCCGCCCCAGATGCCAAGTCCACCATTCCAGATGCGGAACATCTCCGCCCAGTCACCATTCGGCCCAAAAAAACGTTCGGGCGTAGTGATGATGTGATAGATGCGGGCACCCACGATACCGGCGGGAACACTGACCAAAGTGATGTCAAGGACCTGATCGAAGTTACCGCCCAGCTTCTTCCATCGTGTGGTGGTTATCCATACCGCCAGCACAATTCCCAACAGAATGCATAGCGCATAGATGTGAATCGTTACAGGGCCGATGGAAAACTGTGAAATCGTTGGTGATGGAATGTATGCAAGTGTCATGGTTTCCTGATGGTAGTCCACGCATCCGATATGGCGTTGCGTGGACTACCGAAATCGTTGGAATGGTTTACTTCGCGGAGCGTGCGTTATGAATGCCATCCGCAAGTTCTTCGGCCTTGGCCGCCAATGCCTTGAGACCGGTGGCCTCGTCGACGGCGTTCTTTCCGGATTCATCGAGCATGGTATGCACCAACGCGGATCCGACGATGACACCGTCGGCATAGGAGCCGACTCGCGCACCCTGCTCGGCGGTGGAGACACCAATGCCGACGCAGACATTCTTCGCACCGGCATTGCGCGTACGTGCCACCAACTCCTCAGGAGAAGCGTCAATGGTGGAACGTTCACCGGTGACGCCCATACGGGCGGCTGCATAGACGAAACCACGAGCATTGTCGGAAACGACCTTCAAACGACCGTCGGTGGAATCCGGTGACACGAGGAAGATTCGATCAAGTCCGTGACGGTCCGAAGCTTCAATCCATTCGCCAGCCTCATCCGGAACGAGGTCGGGGGTAATCAGGCCAGCGCCACCGGCATTCTCAAAATCATGCGCGAAACGTTCGACGCCATAATGATAGATGAGATTCCAGTAGCTCATCACCAACGGAATTCCCCCGACATTGGCCACGGTCTCAACGGCCCTGAACACGTCCGCGATTTTCTCACCATTGTTGATGGCGATTTGCGAAGCGGCCTGGATGACGGGACCATCCATGACCGGGTCGGAATACGGCAGGCCGATTTCAACGGCATCGACACCATGCTCGACCATGGTGCGCAGTGCCTTCAGAGAATAGTCCGGATTTGGGAATCCATATGGCAGATAGCCGATGAATGCGGGCTTATTCGCGGCTTTGAACTCATCGAACATGGCTTCCGTTGGACTCAGCTTGTGGCTGATGCCGAGCGGCTGTCCGGACGACGTGGTTGCTGTTGCATTCGTCATAAGGGGATACTCCTTCTTTCACTCGCCGTCCGCGTTGTTGCCTTGGGCACCGTTAGCTTCGAGCGCCTTAGCCTGTTCGTCGGTCAAATAACCGAACCATTTGCCGGCGGTGTTCATGTCTTTATCTCCACGACCGGAAATATTGATGATCATAACCGGGTGCTCGTATCCCTTGGCCTTGAGATCCTCAGCCGCCTTGTATGCGCCAGCAACTGCATGAGAGCTTTCAATCGCCGGAATGATGCCTTCGGTTTCGCACAGATCCTTGAAAGCGCTCATCGCTTCCTCATCGGTTGCCCAGGAATAGTTGACGCGTCCGATTTCCTTGAGCCATGCGTGCTCCGGACCGACGGATGCGTAATCCAAACCAGCGGAGATGGAATACGTGTCGAGGGTCTGACCTTCGGAATTCTCAAGAAGATAACTCTTGGCACCTTGGAACATGCCCAGTTCGCCGGTTCCCGGAGCGAAACGAATGGCATGACGCCCGGATTCAGGGCCATTGCCGCCCGCCTCGTAGCCGTACAGGTTCACGCGTTCGTCATCAAGGAAAGCGTTCATGATGCCGATGGCGTTGGAACCACCGCCGACGCATGCGCAAACCGCATCCGGGTGGTCGATGCCGTACCAATCCTGAAGCTGCTGCTTCGCTTCCTCGCCGATGATCTTCTGGAAGTCACGCACCATTGCCGGGAACGGATGCGGACCTGCGACCGTGCCAAGCAGGTAGTGCGTGTCTTTGACGTTGGTGACCCAGTCTCGCAGAGCCTCATTGATGGCGTCCTTGAGAATGCGATCTCCCAAAGTGACTTCCACCACCTCGGCACCGAGCATGCGCATGCGAGCAACATTAAGCGCCTGACGACGCGCATCGATCTGACCCATGTAGATGCGGCACTTCAAGCCGAGCATGGCGCACACCGTAGCGGTGGCCACACCATGCTGTCCCGCGCCAGTTTCAGCAATGACACGGGTCTTACCCATGCGCTTGACCAGCAGAGCCTGCCCAAGCGCATTGTTGATCTTGTGAGCGCCGGTATGGTTGAGATCCTCACGCTTGAGGAACACACGCGCGTCGAGACCGGTCTTTTCTTTGAGACGCTCGGCAAAACGCGGAGCGTCAGTCAACGGTGATGGACGTCCGACATACTGCTGGTTCAGTCGTGCCAGCTCCCTATGGAACTCCGGATCGGCCTTGGCCTCCTCATAGACGCGTTCAAGCTCGTCAAGCGCCGTGATCAACGCTTCCGGCACATAGCGTCCGCCGAATTGGCCGAAATATGGTCCTTCATGGCTTGCCAATGGGGTTTGTTCGGATGCTTTCACTCTTGCTCCTGCCTTTACTAGTCGCTCCACAGCCTGTTCATGGTTGGTTGCGGTTGCGACACCTTCGCCAACCAGTACCGCGTCGGCTCCGGCGCGAGCATAATCCTCCAGTTCCACCGAGCCGAACACTCCGGATTCCGCTACGCGAATCACATCGTTCGGCAAATCAGCGGCCAGCTCGTTGTATTTGTTCACATCGACCTTAAGGTCCTTGAGATTCCGCGCGTTGACGCCGATGACTCGCGCTCCTGAATCAATGGCGCGCTGGATTTCCTCACGGGTATGTGTTTCGACCAGCACCGTCATATTGAGACTATGTGCCAACTCAAGCAAGGACTTGAGCTTGCCATCGTCCAACGCGGAGACGATCAATAGCACCAAATCGGCACCGTGCGCACGCGCTTCCCAAATCTGGTATTCCGTGACGATGAAATCCTTACGCAATACCGGGATTTTCACAGCTGCACGAACTTTATCGAAATCATCAAGCGATCCCAAAAAGCGACGTCCCTCGGTAAGTACGGAAATCGCGCTGGCTCCGCCCTTCTCGTATTCTCTGGCTAAAGCGGCTGGATCGGGAATATCGCTCAGGTGGCCTTTCGATGGCGAAGCTCTTTTGATTTCCGCGATGACCGGAATACCGTCGCCCTTTTTCAACCATTGCCGCGCATCAATAGGCGCTGGTGCGGCAAACGCCTGACGCTTTACTTCATCGAGAGGGATTTTCTGTTCACGTGCTTGTTGGTCTTCAACTGCTCCTGTAACCAGCTCATCGAGTACAGACATAGTGTTCCTTTCAGCAATTGACTCGATTGGTTAGCTGCTTGGTTTGACTCACAATTGGCGAAGCTGCGAGGCGATCTGAACAGCCTCAACACTGGCTTCGGCCTTATTGCGAGTCTCCTGCCACTCACTGGCCGGCACGGAATCAAGTACGATTCCAGCTCCGGCCTGCACACTCGCTTCATGGTCGCGGATGAATGCCGTTCGAATGGCAATTGCCATATCGAGGTTGCCTGAAAAATCGAAATAGCCGACAGTACCGCCGTAAATACCACGATCTGCGGGCTCAAGCTCGTCAATAATCTCGACGGCACGCGGTTTCGGCGCTCCAGAAAGCGTTCCCGCAGGGAATGCGGAAGTGAACACGTCGAATGATGTCATGTCGGGGTTGACTCTGCCGGTGACGGTCGAGCAGATATGCATGATATGGCTGAATCGCTTGATATCCATCAAGGAAACAACCTCCACGCTTTCCGGAAGGCATACACGACTCAGATCGTTACGCGACAAATCGACGAGCATGATGTGTTCGCTGCGTTCTTTCGGATCAGACAGCAAATCCTTGGCGAGCTGCTCGTCCTCCTCAACGGTGGCGCCACGTGGTCTGGAACCCGCGATCGGGAAGGTCATGGCATGGCCGCTATCCACTTTGATCAGTGTTTCCGGGCTGGAGCCAATGACATTGAAATCACGTCCCTGCGCGTCAGTCAGCGACATGAAATACATGTAAGGACTGGGGTTCAACGTACGCAATACACGATAGACGTCGAACGGATCGGCAGGCGAATCGATGTCGAGACGCTGGGAAATAACCACCTGAAACACGTCACCGTCGATAATATGCCGCTTGGCGATTTCGACAGAACGCTCATAATCGCTTTTCTCCGTGCGGAAGCGAAGTTCCGGCTGGCTAACGGTCTCATCCAGCACGTTGACGCGAGCTTCACCTTCGACAGGCGTAGCAGCCTTTCGCTGCATATCGTCCAATCGCGCCACGGCCTCATCATATGCGGCATCGGCACGGGTCGGACGGTCGTCCACATTCACCGCGTTAGCGATCATCCACACCGATCCGGACACATGGTCGACCACGGCTATATCTGTGGCTAGAGCTAACACCGTTTCAGGCTGCCCGGTCTCATTCGGAGCCTCGGCATGCAGGGTCGGCTCCCAGTGACGAATCGCATCCCAGCCAACAGTACCAACCAGACCGCTGGTCAGATTCGGAAGTCCTTCAACATGCGGTGCCTTCAAGGTTTTTAGCGCGGCATGCGCGACTTCCATCACATCGCCTTCAGTAGGCACGCCAGCAGGAACCTGTCCCAACCAATCAGCCTTACCGTTGTTGGAACGCAACTGAGCCATGGAATTCACACCAATGAAACTGTATCTACTCCACGTACCGCCGAATTCCGCAGATTCGAGAATAAACGTTCCAGAACGTCCAGCAGCAAGTCGCTCATAGAAGCCGACTGGCGTCAATGAGTCAGCAAGAAGGCGCCGCACAATCGGGATGACGCGATATCCTTGGTCCGCCAACTCGTGAAATTGTTCACGTCTCGGCCAGGTGGCGCCCCACTTGAGTGCTTGTACGCTGCATTCGCTCATCGCTGGCCCTCCTGTTCCTTGGTACGATATCCCACGACCACGGGCAACTGCCCGCCTTCCTCGAAGCAGGATCGTTTGCCGGTATGGCAAGCCGCTCCCACTTGGTCAACTTCAATAAGAATGGCATCCCCATCGCAATCCAGTGCGAAAGACTTCACATATTGGGCATGTCCGGAAGTATCTCCCTTACGCCAGTACTCCTGCCTGGATCTCGACCAGAAAGTAACGCGACCAGTTGTCAAGGTACGGCGCACGGCTTCATCGTTCATATATCCGACCATCAGCACTTCTTTTGTGTCGAATTGCTGGATGACAGCTGCCACCAATCCTTTGTCGTCACGCTTGAGACGTTCTGCGATACGTGGATCGAGAGTAGTGCTGTTGTCGTATGCTTCGTTAGTCATGATGATGGTATGATTCGTTTCTTCGATTATTGATTAATTTTCGCTTGCTTTTGCTATTTCCGGCTTTCAACGTACGGTGTAGCCGGCGGCTTTGATCGCGTCCTTGACTTCACCGATCGTAACTTTGCCGTAGTGGAAGATTGACGCGGCAAGCACGGCATCCGCACCGGCTTCGATTGCCGGAGGAAAATCAGAAGCCTTTCCAGCACCGCCGGAAGCAATGATCGGAATCTTCACTTCCTTACGCACAGCTTTGATCATTTCAAGGTCGAAACCCTGCTGGGTGCCGTCTGCATCCATGGAATTCAGCAGAATCTCTCCCGCGCCCAGCTCCTGGGCACGCTTGACCCACCAAATGGCATCAATGCCCGTGGACTTACGCCCTCCCATGGTAGTGACTTCGAAACCAGATTGGGTATGGCGCTCCCCCTGCTCACGACGCGCGTCAACGGACAATACGAGCACCTGATTGCCGAAACGTTCCGCGACACGGCTGATCAGTGTCGGATCGTTGATGGCAGCAGTATTGACGCCTACCTTGTCGGCTCCGCAACGCAGCAGTGAATCAACATCTTCAGGAGTACGCACACCTCCGCCGACAGTCAGAGGAATGAAAATCTGTTCGGCGGTTCGACTTACCACATCGACCATGGTCTGTCGATGCGAACTTGATGCGGTCACATCGAGGAAGGTCAGCTCGTCTGCGCCTTGGCGGTAGTATTCCGCGGCAAGCTCGACCGGATCGCCGGCATCGCGAAGATTTTCGAAATGCACGCCTTTGACTACTCTTCCCGCATCAACATCAAGACATGGAATGACTCGGACTGCCAGTGACATGCTGTTTTACTCCTTCGCGCATAGTGTCGTGCAACGAATGTAAGAGTAGCCGTTTTACGTTACGCATGTTTGCTGGAAGTCCGGGTAGTGGACAAAATCAGCTTCTTTCTTTGACAACTAATCGCGTTCTTTGGCCGCAAGCTGACCGCATGCGCCATCGATGTCCTGCCCGCGCGTATCTCTCAACGTAGCGGTGATGCCAGCCTTATGAAGGATGTCAAGAAACTGTTGTTCATCCTCAGGCTTCGAAGCGGTCCATCTCGATCCTTCAATAGGATTAAGCGGAATCGGGTTGACGTGAGCCCAGTTATCGCCGTAATGATTCAGGCGCTTAGCGAGCAATTTGGCATGTTCGGCCTGATCGTTGATGCCACGCATCAGAGCATATTCGATGCTCACGCGGCGTTTCGAAGCCAGATAGTAGTCGTGTGCGGCGTCAAGCACCTGCGTGGTGTTGAAACGTTTGTTCATTGGAACAAGCTCATCTCGCAGTTCATCGTTCGGTGCATGCAGAGACACGGCCAGACGCACCGGAATGCCCTCAGCCATAAGTTTTTTAATACCAGGCACCACGCCGACCGTGGAGACGGTAATGTTACGTGCCGAAATACCGAAGCCCTCGGGCGGCATGGCACTAATCTGACGAACAGCGCTCAATACCGACTTGTAGTTGCCCATGGGCTCTCCCATGCCCATGAATACAATGTTGCTTAGGCGTCCGGGCCCACCCGCAACTTCTCCGTCACGCATGGCTTTCGCGGCCACACGGACCTGTTCCACAATCTCACCTGCCGACATGTTTCGAGTAAGACCCAGCTGGCCTGTAGCGCAGAACGGGCATCCCATGCCGCAACCGACCTGACTGGAGATGCACAACGTGGTACGTGTGGGATAGCGCATGAGCACGGACTCAATAAGCGAACCGTCGAACAAGCGCCACAACGTTTTGATAGTGGTGCCCTCATCAGCCACTTGACGAGTCACTTCGGTGATGAGCGTCGGGAAAAATATCTCCGCGGCCTCGACTCGTTTCGCTGCTGGGAAGTCGGAGAATTCCTCCGCGTTGACATCGAAATGCCCGTAATAATGGTTGGCAAGTTGCTTGACCCTGAATTTCGGAAGTCCAAGATCCTTGGCTTTAGTGATACGCTCTTCCTCGGTCATATCCGCAAAATGCAGCGGCGGTTTGCCTCGGCGCGCATGATCTTTGGATAACACGTCTCGGAAAGCACCAGTGGTGCCCCCTGGAGTGATGCCGGTCTCTGGCAGATTCTTCATGGAATTCACAGAGTCGCTCATTTGCTTTTCTTTGACCCTTCCTACATTCCAGTCGCCCACAACAGCACGCACACGAATGGTGCGCACAGCAGAATGGAATCCACTCGATCTATCACGCCGCCATGTCCCTTGAGCAGATGGCCCATATCCTTGATACCGATATCTCGCTTCAGCATGGATGCACACAAGTCGCCAAACGTTCCGGCAACGCCGATCATGAAACCTGCCACGACGGGCACCCACCAACGAGAAGCCCACACGGCTGGCTCGTATGTGCAGAACATCACTACGAAGGAACCAACCATGGAGAACAGGATGGACCCGGCGAGTCCTTCCCACGATTTCTTCGGCGAAATACGCGGGCTCAGCTTGTGCTTGCCCAGCCATGCTCCAGCGAACAAGCCGCCAGTATCGCTCAATGCGGGCATGAACACCATCATGATAGCGTGAGCAACGGGATGTTCATTGAATGTCAGTGGCATGATGATGCAAGATGCCAGAAGAGGAATATACAACACGGTGAACATAGAAACCGCAACATGGCTCAAACGGCTATGGCTTACCTCTCCACGCTCATGGTTGAACGACGATTCGAGTCTCGCTCCGGCATCGGTATGAGAAAGTTTGTCGGCAACCGCCAGGGAGATGCGGCTGCCGAACGTCACCTTGGCACTGGCTGCGATCGCGACAATCACCAGAGACGCCAGTACGCATACCGTCATGGCGACGATATGACGTTCGCTGTAATAGGTGGACAACAGCGTCGCCGCCGAACACACCCACAGCACCACCACAGGAATATGCAATCCCACAGTGGCGAAATCGACGCGCAGCTCCCACAAGGCAAGCACCATGAAAAGCACGACCAGATAGACGAACAAGTCGATGCTGATCAACAGGCATGCCAAAATGAGGATGACGAGGACCGCTCCCGTGGCGATGGCCTGAGGCATGTTACGGCCCGTCTTCTTGTTGATGGCGTTGATGGCCTCTTCGGCTTCCTTTTCGTGCTGTTCCTGATGTTCCATCATGCTCCCCTGTCTAGCTGTGCGTCGATTCTTTTTCAGGAGTGGAAGTCTCAGACCTCCATAATCTCCTTTTGCTTGGCTTCAAGCAAGGTGTCGAGCTCGTCAGTGGTCTGCTTGGTGACCTTGTCGAGCTCCTTGAGCAGACGATCGCCATCGTCCTCGCCCATTTCACCATCCTTGATGGCCTTGTCGAGGGATTCCTTGGCCTTGCGACGAATATTACGCACAGCGACCTTGCCGTCTTCCGCCTTGCCCTTGGCAAGCTTGACGTATTCCTTGCGGCGCTCTTCAGTCAGTTCCGGCATGGTCAGGCGAATGACGTTGCCGTCACGACGTGGGCTTGCGCCCAGATCGGAATCGCGCAGCGCCTTCTCGACGGCGTTGGCCTGAGATGCGTCAAACGGCGTGACGGACAGGGTTCGCGGTTCCGGCACGCCGATGGTGGCGACGGCCTTCAGTGGGGTCGGAGCGCCGTAGTAATCGACGGTGATGCCGTTGAGCAACGCCGGATTAGCGCGACCGGTTCGAATGCCGGAGAAATTCTCTTTGGTGGATTCCACGGACTTGGCCATCTGCGCCTTGGCCTGTTCGACGATAGTTGCCATTTGTTTACTCCTTGTTGTTGGTTTGTTTGATCGATATTCGACGTTGAATGTCGTTATTCAGCGAGTGTGGATTCCGCAGTGGAAACCATGGTTCCGATTTCCTTACCGAGAAGAGCGCGGGTCACATTACCGGCGCCTTCAAGTCCAAAAACGCGGATGCGCTGCTTGTTATCGCGAGCCATGGAAAGCGCGGAAGCATCCATGACGGCAAGATTGTCAACAAGCGCACGGTTATAGCTCAACGTGGCGAAACGCTTGGCGTTCTCGTCTTTGCGAGGATCAGCGGTATAGACGCCGTCCACGCCATTCTTGCCCATCAGTACTTCATCGCAATGAATTTCCAAGGAACGTTGGATGGACACCGTGTCGGTGGAGAAATACGGCATGCCGGCGCCGGCGCCAAAAATTACGACGCGGCCCTTCTCCAGATGACGAATGGCCTTGAGTGGAATGTACGGCTCGGCTACCTGCCCCATAGTGATGGCAGTCTGCACACGCGTGGCCTGCCCTTCCTGTTCCAGGAAATCCTGCAACGCGAGACAATTCATCACAGTTCCCAGCATGCCCATATAGTCGCCGCGGGAGCGATCGATACCAGCCTGCTGAAGTTCCGCGCCACGGAAGAAGTTGCCGCCACCGACAACGATGGCGATCTGAACGCCCTGCTGCACCGCAGGAACAATCTCTTCCGCGATACGGCGGATAACAGACGTGTCGATGCCGACCTTGCCGCCACCAAACGCCTCTCCGGATAGTTTGAGCAGCACCCTGCGTGGATTATCACCAGTGTTTTCGCCAGTCATGAAAAGCCTTTCTTGCCCGAGAACTCACGAAATTTACCGCTCTCAAGAGTATCGGCAAACACAGACACCGCAGCGTAGCGACACAGTCTTACAAAAACAAAGGTGTCCATCACCTTATGGGTGATGGACACTTTTATGGAATCGCCGTGCGGCTAACGCATGGATTCACCTACAAAGCCAATTCACTCGGCTTCGCCCTTGCCAACCTCGACACGAGCGAAGGCCACGGCTGCGCCACCGACTTCCTTGAACAAGTCGCCGACGGTCTTGGACGGATCCTTGACGTAGGATTGCTCGAGCAGGACGTTCTCCTTGTAGAAGGCGTTGAGACGGCCTTCAACGATCTTCGGAACGATCTTCTCCGGCTTGCCTTCAGCCAGGGACTTCTCGGTAGCCACGCGACGCTCGGACTCGACCACATCAGCCGGAACATCCTCGCGGGTCAGCCACTGGGCGCCCATCGCGGAAATCTGCAAAGCGGCTTCGTGAGCCACAGCGGCACCAGCCTCATCAGTGGCGATCATGGCCACGATGCTCGGCGGCATTTCAGCGGACTTCTTGTGGGCGTAGATCTCGACGTGCGGGCCTTCGACCTTAGCGAACTGACCGACCTTGACGTGCTCACCGAACAGAGCGGCCGCCTCTTCGACGGCTTCCTTCACGGTGGCTTCGCCGGAAGCGGCTGCCAGCACTTCGTCCACGGAAGCAGCTTCGGCCTTGACGGCATCCTCGAGAACGCTGTCAGCGAATTCCACGAACTTCGGGGTCTTGGCCACGAAGTCGGTCTCGGAATTCAGTTCGACGGCGTAACCGGTCTGACCATTGGCGGACTCCACGACCTTGGAGGCGATGGTGCCTTCCTGAGCCTTACGGCCTTCGCGCTTACCAGCGGCCTGAATGCCCTTGGCACGGATGATCTCCTTGGCGCGAGCCACGTCACCCTCAGCCTCGGTCAGAGCCTTCTTAACATCCATCATGCCGGCGCCGGTTTCCTCGCGCACCTGCTTGATCAGAGCTGCAGTGATTGCTGCCATTGATTTGTCTCCTCTGGAAAATAATGATGCCCTATATGATGAGAGGCACAACACCTCTCATCATAGTGGATATTTTCACTCAGCCTTGGCTTCGCCTTCAGCTTCGGCCTCAGCCGGTGCGTCAGCGGCCGGAGCGCCCTCAGTGAGAAGCTCCTTCTCCCAAGCTGCCATCGGCTGCTCGGCTTCGCCTTCAGCCTTGGATGCCTTGCCGGAACGCTCCAGCAGACCCTCGGCCACTGCGTCAGCCATGAGGCTGGTCAGCAGTTCAATGCCACGGATGGCGTCATCGTTGGCTGCGATCGGGTACTCGACGGACTCCGGATCAGCATTGGTGTCGACGATGGCGACAACCGGAATACCCAGCTTGTGAGCTTCCTCGACAGCCAGGGCTTCCTTGTTGACGTCAACCACGAACATGGCGGACGGAGTACGGTTCATGTTACGGATACCGCCCAGCTGCTTGGCCAGCTTGTCCTTCTCACGCTCGAGAAGGAGCAGTTCCTTCTTGGTCAGGCCGGAGCCGCGAACGTCGGTGAAGTCCATCTCTTCGAGTTCCTTGAGACGGGAGACGCGCTTGGACACGGTCTGGAAATTGGTCAACATACCGCCGAGCCAACGCTCGGAAACATACGGCATGTTAACACGGGTAGCCTGATTGGAAACGGCTTCCTGAGCCTGCTTCTTGGTGCCGACGAACAGCACGGTGCCGTTATGGGCGACGGTAGCCTTGATGAAGTCATAGGCCTTATCGATCATGTCGAGCGACTTGAACAGGTTGATGATGTGGATGCCGTTGCGCTGGGTGAGAATGAACTGCTTCATCTTCGGGTTCCAACGACGGGTCTGGTGGCCGAAGTGCAGGCCTGCCTTCAGCATATCGCTCATATTGATCTGAGCCATGGTATTACTACCTCTTTCTTGTCGGTTCCTTGCCTGGCCATGCGTTCCTGCGTGCAACCAGAGCCTTACGGCGCCGGCCGACCGACACAGGTCGTCGCGAACATGACGCGAATTGGTTGTATGCCGGTTGACAATATTGGGTGGCTTGGAACTTTCACGACACAGTTCCTTACCGGATGGCATACAAGGCACAAAATACCACGGGGTCACGTCTTTTTGCAAAAACGTGACCCCAGATCGGCATATTAAACGAAACGGCAGCAATTACTTGCGGTGATTGCGCATGTAGCGCATCGCCTCACGACGTTCCTCTTTCTCCAAACGATCGAGATAGACATGGCCATCCAGATGGTCGGTTTCATGCTGCAGCATGCGGCCCATAATGCCATGTCCTTCCAGCACGACCGTCTTACCGTCCAAATCGATGCCACGCACACGAGCATAATCGGCACGACGAGTCTTGTACCACAATCCAGGCACGGACAGGCACCCCTCATCCCCGTACTGTTCGCCGCTGGTTTCTTCAAGGACAGGGTTGAGCACGTATCCGATCTTGCCGTCGATGTTGTAGGAGAACGCTCTCAAGCCCACGCCAATCTGGTTGGCCGACAGACCGGCACGTCCCGGATCGTCAACGGTATCAAGCAGATCCTGCACCAGGTGACGCACAGCCGGCGTAATCTCCTTGATGGGGTCGCAGGGAGTGCGCAGCACCGGATCAGGTACGACTCGAATCTCACGTATTGCCAAAACTATCTCTCCTCAATCATAGTTGTTTTCTCAGTTTCCGATGGGCCCACAGGCATCGACGACTCGCCGTCATTTTCTTCGGACTGCTTCTTGATTTTATCCTGCATGGTATCAAATGCCTGCCGAACCTTCGGGCTTACGGATTCGGATGCCTGCCGCATGGATTCGGATGCCTGCTTGACCGTTTCCGTAGTGCGGTCAAGGATCTGCACCGTCTTCGGCAATGGCCTGTTGGATGGTTTTGGAGCATACAACACGTTGTCGATGATGTTCTCATACCGTTTGAGCACTTTTGGTCTGACGACCTTCAGGCTCGCCGTCAGCGTGCCGTTTTCCTGGCTGAACTCCTCTTCGAGGATTTCGAACTTGCGTACGGATTCTGCGCGGGAAACGTTCGCGTTCGCTTTTTCAACATACTGCTGGATAAACGCTCGCACGGCATCGTTCCTTGCGATCTGCCCCATGGACATGTTGCTGTCAAGTCCCTGCTGCGCAAGCCAAGAACGGACCATCTCCTGATCAAGCTCGATCAGGGCCCCGATGAATGGTTTGCCGTCGCCGACCACTACACCATGCGACACTATCGGGCAGGTGTTGATGATGTCTTCCATGGGCGCAGGACTGACGTTCTTGCCACCAGCAGTGATGATGATGTCTTTCTTGCGTCCCGTGATATACACAAAGCCATCATCGTCGATGGTTCCCAAATCGCCGGTCTTCAACCAGCCATCAGCCATCTTGACGTCGGCCGTCAACTCTGGTTTCTTGTAATAGCCCAGGAACACATTAGGACCCATCACCTGCAGTTCCCCATCATCGTCGGTCCGCACACCCATACCGGGACCAGGCTTGCCTACCGAACCGACACGGTTGGCATTCTGCCAATTGACGATCATCGGCGCGGCAGTTTCCGTCATACCGTAGCCTTGGATGAAGGTAATGTCATCCATACCGTTGAAGAAATGGGCGAGATCGACGTTCAGGGGAGCTCCTCCGCAGGCTAGGTACCTCATGTTCGGCCCCAAAGCGGAGCGGATGGATTTACCCACGACAGACATGAAGAACGAATGTTCGGCGCGAGCCGCGATGGAATGACGTCCGATTTCCTGCTCGTCCTTTGACCATTGCACAAAATGATCAAATGCTTTAGCGAACACCCTTCCCCGAATGCCAGCTCCGGCCTTCTGCGAAGCCGCATTGTACACCTTTTCGAACACGCGGGGAACTCCCAGCAGATAGGTCGGTTTGAAGCTACGCAAATCGGCGAGCAGATGCTTGGCTCCCGGAAGATAGCCGACCACTCCTTGCCCGCCAATCGCAACATATTGGATGTAACGGGCGAAACAGTGTGCCAACGGCAGGAACAGCATCAGACGATTCGGCTGATACAGCATTTCGTCGAGAATGATGTAGCCGTTCAACACGATATGCGTGAAGTTTCGGTGAGATAGCATGGCGCCTTTGGGCTTGCCTGTGGAGCCGGACGTATACACAATGGTGAGCATGTCATCAGCCTTGACTCTGGCGATCACCTGATCAAGCGCGTCCTCGCTGACGCCCTCTCCGAAATCGGCAACGGCATCGAGACCATCCGCCTTGAAATTGAAAACATAACGTAAGCTGCTGTGTCCTTCGCGGATCTGCTCAAGCGTTTGCGTGTGCGCGGAATCGCCAGCGAAAGCGATAACCGGATTCACTTCTTCGACAATTGACTCGGCCTGCTTGGCGGAATCGGTCTCGTATACAGGCACGCTTACCGCTCCAATCGCGGCGCAGGCAAAATCAACGACTCCCCATTCGTAGCAGGTAGGCGAATAGATAACCACCATATTGCCGGTCTTGACCCCCAAGCCAAGAAGGCCTTTCGCGACCGCACGCACACGTTCGAGCATCTCCCCAGCCGTGACGTCATGCCAACGACGAGTCTCATCGTCCTGCCATTGGGCGATGAGATCCTCGGGATCACGTTCAGCACGTCTGGAGAGCAATGCGAAAACGGTATCCTCATCCGTGGTGCTATACGCAGGTTCTGGTATAAATTCTCTCAACATGAATCCCTATAATAGTTGCAGTGCACTTAAGGCACGCTGAAAAACCCTTGAAAACGGCTGAATTCAGCCAATTCCAAGGGTTTTGAATAGTTAGCCGTTTTTCATCACATGCCGAAATCAGCAGTCACGCACTTCCAAGCGGATCCCTTGAGCACACACTTCATATTGCCGCATAGTCTCCGGCTTCCAATGCCCATCAGCACAGTGCTTTCGAAACATGTCGGTGAGATCATCCAGCTTTCGACGGTATAGACGGTAATCGGAAGCATTCCGAGCTGGGCGTACACTTTTGCGTCCTTCTTCATCCGGCTTATGATCTGGGCGGAGGCGATCTTCAGCTTTCGCATGTAGTCTTCACTCAACACCTTCTCCACGAGCGACAGCTTCTGCCTTCCGCGGAAAATATCAACAATGTTGCAAAGTAGCCGCGCAGAAAACATGCTCATGGAGTAGGCAAACTCAGCATCGCATGGCCCGGGCATAATCTGAACAAAGTGAAATGGAATTTTCCTACCGAAAAGGTCTGAATCTAGAAACCCATCATAAGTGGGAAGCTTTCGGCCGGAAGGAAAAACCAGTTTTTTCCATTCAGTCAGCTCTTCCTCCGTGGGAAGCTCTTCAGGATCATCCTCACCTTTCTTATTGAACAGCACATCCAGTCCAGAAGACGGAATAGCCGAATCCGTCCCGTCAACTGCCGGCGGCGGAACTTCATTTTCAAATGAACCATCCATAATGGTACCTTTCTTCTTTGCCCGACTCATCGTTGAGAGGGGGTGTAGGAACTATTAAGGCATGAAAGATTGCCCCCGTCAAGTTAACATTTGCCTTTTGTGGATATGTGGATAACTCAAAACCCCGAACTATTACAGAACACCCTAAATATGCATTTATTCACCCTTTGTACACTGAAGAATAGGGTGGATTTTTGTTGGAAATGCAATTAAACAACACACTCAAGCGTCACACCCTAATTCATCTCAAAATATCTTAGTAAAAATGGACACCTTAGATTTTTCTGAAAGATATTGATTGCTTTTGTTTGCATATGTTCGTATTATGGCATTTTCACGCCATATAACGTCAGTTCTCGGCAAAAAAACTTTTTTAAAAATTGTCTCTATGCCGTTCGCAGCAGAGCCATCCCGCATCGGGATTCTCCAAAAGTTCGTAACGATGCCGCGCGACACCCCGTGGTATGCGGCGTCCGAAGAATATGGCATAATGAACACTTGGCAGAAAACATATGTTTCTGCCGTTCCCCCATGGTGTAATGGCAGCACACGGGTCTTTGGAACCCTTTGTCTTGGTTCGAGTCCAGGTGGGGGAGCTTGAAACGGGTCCTCGCAGAGAAGCGGGGACCCAAATTCATTTGATCCACATCCATCAACGGCATGACGAACGCACGCGGCCCGATTGCGCCATGCGGCCTGTCTTCGTTCTCGTCCGGCTTACGCAGGTAACGCGCACCGGCCGGAGCGGAAAGCTCACGATGGGAAATATCTGACGGGCCATTATGGCCCGTCAGATATTCTGCTTTCGTTTTGCGACGATTTTTCATCAATTGACGGGAAAGTTCTTCAGATTCCAGCATATAGGTTGGGTCCATTAATTCCTCAACCGTAACGCCAAACGTTCTAGCAAGGATATATACCTGTCGGAATTTCAGTTTGCTGTTTCCCGTCAAAAGCTGCGATACGGCGCCTTTGGTTATACCTAATGGACCAGTTAGATCATTTTGAGAAAGGCTTAACAAATTTAGATACCGTTGGGTGTTGTATCTGATAGCCCGTTCGACGATGTCTGCTTCACCATCGATGGAGCTGTCGTTGACTTGGTCTGAATTAACCGCAGTCATCTTCCGTCCTTTTCTAAACTCTTTTACATCTGATGTATATGAGATTAACACGCCGATTTGCGTTTACAAAATCTGAACGCTATGCTATGGTTTAGAAAAACAAAACAACGTTTAGTATCATTTGATACATAGAAGGAGGTAGTGATGTCGAATATGAAACGTTGGCTGCGAGATCAAGGCATTTCGTACAGTTCAATTGCTGCAGCTATGGATCAGACGAAATCTTCAATCTGTCAGAAAGTGAATTTGAAAGCCCAGTGGCAAAAAACGGATTTCCTTTATTTGCATGATCACTATGGTCTTTCTGCAGATTTTGTTCTTGATCTTATTCCGTACGATTGCAACGAAAAAGCGGAAGGGAGACCAGAAAAAATGAGTTTAGTTTAAAAGCAAACAAGCTCGTGGACGAATTGCAGTTCGCATCCGGGCGGCGGATGAAACCATCCAGCATTCCCCAAACCAATAATAGAAAAGAGACAGAACGACAGACCGGCATACGCGCCGTCAACCGCGGTGACCCCGATAGCCATTCACCACGGCAACCACGGAACGTATGAACCGGCAGCCACCATCATCGAACAACACAGTCGACAACAAACAACCAAGCAGGTCGTCGTCCAACCGCTCTGAATCCGAAAGACCGAACCGACGGAAGTCATGACCCGGATGAAGCGCATCCAACGCTCCAAGCCAACAGTCATAAGCCACCACGACTCGATCCAATGGAACGGAACCGTCAAGACTGCAATCTTCGAAGGACACGGCCGCAAGAGCGATCTCCAGCACGGAGACCTCATGCTCCAATAAGAACTTCGGCATGACGGAATGATCTGGTCCGAGAACATCATCCTCATCCATATCCATTCCAATCTTTCGCCGGGCTTCATACCAACCACTCAACGATGGGTCGATATCGAACAAATAATAATGCCCGCACATGAGTTGCAGCTCACATACGGGCGGCGAGTCAATCCCATCCAGCATTTCCCATTTTACCAAGGTTCCACGGTCACCAGCCAAGGAACCAATCACAGAAAGAAGAGATCACAATGAACGATTTCAACGAAACCAGCAATGCAATCAATTCCAACTTTGAGGAAAGGACCAGCTCAATGTCTGATTATCCCACATCCACCACACCGAATGAAACCCAATATCAGGAAAACACGCCGATAATCACCCCCGAAATCGTGGACGCTGGGAGTGACCTGAAGGCTCCGGATGTTGACGATGAGAATAACCCGATCGTTCTTCTCTCTGAGAAATTGCCGGAAACGGAAGAGCGTCAGCTGTCCGACGATGAATGCGCGTTCACTCGCGAAGAGGCCGAGGCTCTGACCCAGGATCTCCAGCTGAAGTACCGTGACTCGATCGAGGCCCAGTACAACCTGATTGCCGGTGTGCGTAAAGCGCATGATGGTCACATCTGGCTTGCTCTTGGTTATCCGCAAGGCGCGGCGGGCTGGAAGGCCTATTGCAAGGACAATTTCAAGGCTTCCGCAGTCAAATTGACAAGAGAACAACGAGACAACCTGATCCTGGGCCTTGTTGAGCCAAATGCCGATGGAACCGGAGCTATCAGCAACACCGAGATCGCCATTCTTCTCGGAGTCGGTCGCAGGACCGTGGATCGCGTTAAAGCTAAGGCCGGTATCACCCAGGCAGGCAAGGTGCGTGATGCGCGAGGCAGGATGCACACCATCGACACCGGCAGTATGTCCAGTGAGGAACGCCGCAAGAAGATCGTGGAACTCTCCGAGGAAGGCGCCAAGCAGACCGACATCGCCGACATGCTCGACGTGTCCCAATCCACCGTGTCCGACACCTTGCGCAAGGACAAGATGCGTCGCATCAGCGAAGGCCTCGAACCCGCGGTCGTAGACAACACCGAATTCGATCAGGCCTCCGACGACCAGCCATTGGACCTTGACATGGGCAACGCGGACGCCAAGATCCGCAGTTACATCGACGCGTTCGGCGTCACGGTGACGCAGGCGAACGACGGTATCGAAGGCATTGTGCGCCAGCTTGAGAGCGATTACTGGAAGCCGGGTTCCAGCGTCGTGGACGAAATCATCGGCAACAACGCTTCGATGATTTTCGACATCATCAGCAACACGGGCAAGATGCTCCGTCTGCTGAACATCGACCTCGACAACGTGTTCGACGGCGCGGACGAGGACGATCCCGACAACGATTGGAGCCGTTTCGTCGATGGTTGCGAAGAGCTCGGCAAGGTCTGCGAGGAAGTCGTGGGCTGACCTTGCCCCGCACGTGTCGGAGCGGATAGGGGCATGGATCCACTCCGACGCCACGTTTCATTTAATCTTCCCGGGACGCCGCAGTCCCGGGATCGAATACCGGTTTTTGGAGAAGAAAAGACTGAATCATGAAATACACCAAGGACGAAGAGGAAAAGGCCGAACGGTCCAGCGTCAAAATGTGGCCCGGTATCACTGCCGGCATCATCATCGGCCTGATCGCGTTCGTATTGAGCTTCGACGCGCTGCGTCTCGTGTTCGTCTCATGCGGCATCAACCCCTGGCTGAGCTGGGGTGGTCCCGTGTGCGTGGACGGCACGATCCTCCTGTGCACATGGGCCACGTGGGGCTTCAAGAAAGGACACATCCGCGGCAGCGCCTACCCATGGGTGGGACTTGTCCTGTTCAGCGGTTTTTCCATCGCGGGCAACGCGTTGCACGCGATGATCAACACCGGGTTCCGACTGCCGTCATGGGTGCCGCCGGTCATCATGAGCATTCCACCTGTCGCACTCCTGTACGCGACCCACTTGATCGTCATCATCGCCGGGGACCGGCTCGACAAAATCAACACCTTCTCCCCCGCCACTGACGCCACACGAGTGCCGGAAGCCGCACCGCGGGAGACCCGCGTGCCGGTTGAGCCCGTGAAAGCCCAGCCTGTGCAGCCCACGCCCGTTCCCATGCCTACGCCGGTCGTCGAAACCAAACCCGAGCCCGAGACCGAGCCGATGATTCCCGACCTGTTCGACTTCCAGACGATCGTGCCCAACATGGAGGACGATGCCGACCCAAAAGCCGAAGAGGCTGAAGCGCCCGTCGCCGACGCCTCCATTCCGACCATCACGGCCTCCGACTCCAACGTTCCACAGCCGGTGATGGAATCCCATGTTACCATTCCAACCTTGGTCGAGGCCTCCACGGTCACCCCGGACATTCCAACGGAAACCACGCCGGAACCGGAAGCAGAACCAGTCGAGGACACTACTCCATCGGAGATTCCGGTCACAGCCGTGGAAACGGAAGAGGAAAAGGATCCGGCGGACGCTCAGACTGAAACGGAAGCCGGAAACGAACCGGCTACGGACGATGCCGTCAAGACCAAGCCTAAGAAGACACGCCGGAACAAGGCCGGCGCCGATGACGAGGAATGGCTCGCATGGCTCGACGAATTCAAAGCCCAGAACGAGACTCCGACCTCGACGAAGGCGGTGGAGGCTGGATTGGCTTCGAGCAGTAGCACCGCCAAAAGGTATCTCGCACGCATCAGGAAAGAGCATCCGGAAAGGTTCTGAACATGGAACACCACAGCATGAGCGCCGGTGAATTCAAGGACCGGTACGGCGTCACCCCGCAGGAGGTGCAGGACGCTTTGGACGAGAACCGTCGCAGGGTCGCGCGCAAGCTTTCCGAATGGGGATACGGTTGGGCGGTGGACGAGGTCATGTGCGATGTGGCCGTGGAACTACTCAAGGGCGGTCTGCGCCGGTGGGCGTCCTATGAGGACCGTAAGCCCTTGGGCGCTTTCGTGAACACCCTGCTCGGCAATCGTCTGGGTGAATGGATGCGGACGGAACGCCCCAAATACCGTGGCGGCATGACCCATGCTCCCCAGACCCGCCGCAAGCGGTCCGCCCACACGTCGTCGCAGAGCGATGCATTGGACGCGGACGAGGCAAGGAGTCTGATCCGTAGGGAGGATCATGCAGCGTCGGAGGGACGCCTGTGTGAGGAGGACGACGTGTTCGGCGATCCGGATTCCAATGTTCTCGCCGCTCCCGCGGGCGACAGGTCCAGCTATCAGGAATGGCTCACCGGCGGAGACCAGCCACAGGGGCTGGCGAGCGACGAATACAAGGACGACATGAAATACCTGGAAAACGAATGCGTGCGACAGGATCGGGATGGTCGGACATTGTGGCGGATGCTGGTACGCCAATGCCTCACCGTGACACGTGGCGCCGACGCATTGCGCGGTGACATCCGTCGTTTTTTGGAGTCCTCGCATCGCGGACGCAACCCACGAATCGAGGATTACCCGTACATCCTTGCCGCCATCAACAAATACAAGACGGGAAACAAGACGGGCAGGAGGACAAGATGATCCTTCATCGGCTGTTACCGGATCCCGGTGACGTGGAGATAAGGCCGGGACGGTTCTGTTTTCTCTCTCCAACACCGTCCCGGTCCATGCCGGCCGCAACGCGTCGTCTATCGATGATGACGGACACGCGTGGACGGCACCCCCTCAAGACTTTGGGAAACCTAAACATTTTGGAAGCAAGGAGCCGTAATGAAGATCGTTGAATGGGCTTGGAACTCTGATCCCGACACGCCGGGCGAGAAACTCGTGCTGATCGCCATGGCGAGGGACACGTATCGGACCCCATTGGAGGCTTTGGCCATCGTGGGTTCCCGCGTGTTGCGGCATGCTGTGTGCGATATGACGCCGTCCGAACTCGACGCGGTCCTCGCGAGCCTGGAACGTCAGGGATACATCACGCCGTACGAGGATGCGGACGGTCCGGTCGGACGCCGGATCGGCATCCTGAACCGTGAGCACGCGCAGGAAGGCCCGTGGAAGGCATGGCGTCTCAACATCGACGGCAAGGAGACGGAACGATGAGCGTCAGAGCGATCTCATGGGCGTATGGCCAGAATCTTGGTTCCGCATCGCAAAAGGCAGTGCTGCTCCATCTCGCATATCTGGCCCGTGAAGAGGACAACTGCGCGTGGCCGCACGTAACGCGTATCCAGGCAGAGACCGAATTAAGCGAACGTACCGTACGCAAGGCATTGAAAGCACTGCAGGACAAGGGACTGATCGCATTGGGAGACCAGAACCTCGCCGCGGTTCACGGCAACGGCGACATCGTGCCAGCGAACCGTCGACCCAAGGTCTGGATCCTGCGATTAGACCATAGCGGAAAGGCTGACAGATCATGACGGTAGTGACCATGGTATGGGTCCAGGAACACGTGCACGAGGTACGCAATGCGACCAAAGCGGTCTTGTCATATCTCGCATTCAAAGCCCGTTACGACGACGGGACGGCCGCATGGCCGGCGATAGGCACCATCGCTGGAGCATGCGGGTTGAGCGAGAAGACCGTGCAACGCAGCATCGACCAGCTTCTCGACCTCGGACTGATCGAACCCGGACAGCAGAACTTCAGCGCCATCAACCCGAAGACCGGCGAACCGGTCAGGAGAAACTACCAGACCATCGTATGGAACGTGATCTGCAAGGAATCGAACCTGCCGACCGAACCATGCGAGGACCCGTCCGCGTCCAAGGTCAGAGCCGCCATGAAACGCGCGGAAAGAGCGAAAGCCAAAATGTCGCCCCTGAACCAAACGGACCAGAACGACGGTGAAAGCTCGGACAAAATGTCCGGAACGGCGGACAGGAAACAAACAAGAAGAGCGAAAGCCAAAATGTCGCCCCTGAAGAATGGCGGAAACAAGCCGATTCACACAGATTTTGACAAAATGTCGCCCCTGGAAACGCAGAGTGGGAAAAACGACGGAAACGAAGACAAAATGTCCAAAAATCTGGACAAAATGTCGCCCAATAATACATTGAAATACAATTACCCCTCTCTCCCTACGGGAGAGCTCCCCGCAAGCGGGAAGCGCCCCACCGGGGAGGACGGGAAAAACGATGAGACGGGACGATCTTCCGAAGCCGTAACCGTGATGGACCATCTCACGGCCATCCGCTCCGAGCTGTCGCTGACGACCTCGACGCCGACCAAACGTGACTACGCCAAGATCGGGAACCTCGTCAGCCGGGTCGCCAAGGCCCATGACGGCGACCATGCGGTAGCCCTGCCGCTCATCCTCGCGGTCATCGACTGGCTGCCTGCGAACACGTACTGGCTCCGTCGCATCGACTCCGCCCGCCGACTGGCCGACAACTGGGATCAGATTGCCAACGACTGGACCGTCAGCCAACTCGAAAACCAACGCGAACGCGACACGGAAGCCCGGACCCGCGACCGCAAGCCCATCTCCAAGCCCACACCCATACCGGACCACCACTCGGAACGTCACGTGCACACGCTCATGTGCGAACACGTCCTGAACGACATGAAGCCACACGAGGCGGAATACGACCACGAGGGAAGCCTGCGATCCGGGCGTCCATCCGAATGGCAGCTCGCATGCATGCGCCACGCGGACGAACTCAACCAGCGTGACGGACTCGACAAGGCCGCCTGAGATGGCTCTTCCAATGATCGACGCCGAATTCACAAACGGTATCCATCACCGGTTCAATCCCGAAACACGACTCGAATATCCACGTCTAAACCAAAAACGGTAGTCGTAAAACCAATAGAACGAAAGGAAAACACGATGAACGGGAAACGAGAGAAAACCAACGCGCACGGTGCAGGACGCATCCTGTCCTACGAACCGTTGAAAATGCACTGCGACGCTTGCGACCAGAATTTCAACTCATGGGAATCATTCGGCAGACATGTGGACAAGATCGTCGACAAACCCGCCGACACCAGACGCGAGGCCGTCATGGACGTCCTCGCCGACCATCTGGGAGACATCGGCATGGAGGACGGGTGGGACGATCCACAAGTCACACCCGACGGGTCCATCAAATGCGGATGCCTCGCCGAATTCCCGGACATCACCGCATGGCGCGCGCATCTCGCCCAAGCCATCATCGACAACATCGACGCCAGCAAGGAAGCCTACGAAGCCCTGAACCGCGTGGACGTGGAAGCCACGCGCGAGGCCGGCGAGATGAACGACGAGCCCATGGAGTAGGACTGGCGGATCCGCCACGACCGTCTCCTGGCCGCCTCGCCAATCGTCCTGGACGCGGCGGAAAACCGCGACGGGGATGGTTCTGACGTGGCATGCGCTCCATTCAATCCGACAGCTGGAACAACAGGAAACATATCCGAATAATCCGACCAGTTCTTGGCCGATGACGCGGACATCCGTCCTCACAAGCCGAGGCGTCTGACCACGAGCATAAAATCCTCTCCCAAAATGAGACCGGGTTTTTGTGCTGCCATGATGATTGGCTCCGAAGCCAAAACGCTTTAGCCCTCCGTCGTACATGCTTGCATCGCCGACAGCATTGAAGGATTACCTATTCACTGATCCGGAAGCAGAATATCAGTCTCGCCATTATGGCGAGACTGATATTTCCCGTCGTGAGCTTTCCGCTCCGGCCGGCAGGAGCTATGTACACTGTAGTCATCGGACACAAGGAGGATGAACATGTCGAACACCCCAACGGGATTCAAGGTTCGTTTCGATGAGAACGGAGACATCGTAGATATTCTTGGGGGGGGGGGTGTTAAAAAGCACTCCCGAGGAAAAGGTCAGGCAGCATTTCATTGAAACTCTGATCAATGAGTACCATTATCCGGTGAACACCATCCGGAGGGAAGTGCCGATCCAACACGGATCGAAGGAACTCCGGGACAAGGACGGAAACCCGGTGCGCGCGGATATCGTCGTCTACGCATCCAAAGACGCCTGCCTGAACCGTGACCAAGGCAAGATCAACTTCGTGGTCGAATGCAAACGAAACAAGGTGGAGGATGGCTACACCCAACTGGTCTCATACATCTTCAACACCAGCGCCAATGGTGGCGTCTGGACGAATGGCGACGGCACGATCTTCTACCGGAGAGAAAACAAGGACGGCATTCAAGTCCTCGAGGAAACCCCCAGCCTACCGAGAAGCGGCCAAGGATGGGAGGACGAGCAGACTCCCCGCATAGGAGAGCTGGAACGGCCCCGCAACGTGCGCAGACTTTTGGCGATGTGCCATAACCGGCTTTACGGCAGAGGCATGGAGAACGCGGATTCCGACCTCACGATGGACATGGTGCGTATCCTCCTCGCCAAGATCTATGACGAGACAGTGACACCCGACACCGTCTACCCTCATTTCTGGATCACCCCGGAACAGTACAAGTCCGAAGCTGGGCGGGCTACCGTGGCGAAAACCATCCGTGGCCTGTTCCATGAGTACGCGGAACAATATCCCACGGTCTTCGACAAGGACGAGGACATCGCCGTCGGCGACTCCACCCTCGTCGAAGCGGCTTCCGTACTCCAGGACTATTCGTTCGTCAGCAGGGAGGACGACGCGGACGACTGGGATCTGATGGGCGCGGCGTACGAGCAGTTCACCCATGTCACACTCAAACGCCAGCAGGGACAGTTCTTCACGAACCGGCTCGTGGTCAAAGCGATGGTCGATATGATCAATCCCGACATAGCCGACAAAGTGCTCGATCCCGCCGGCGGTAGCGGCGGTTTCGCCACCGCCGCATTCAGATACAAGCGACGCAAAGCCATCGACGGCACCAAACCGGGAAGTCCCCAGCGGGAAAGACGGCTCGGCTTATGCAAGAATTCGGTATTCCTGGTCGAGATTTCGAAAAGACTCGTGAAGATCGCCAAAACGGCGATGCTTCTGACTGGGGACGGCAACACCGGCATGACCCAGGGAAACTCACTCGACAAGTATTCCAATCTGGACGGATGGATAACCAGCCATTGTCCAAAAGGCACGCCGGACATCATCATCACCAATCCGCCGTTTTCCGGACAAAAGACCGAATCCATGATGATGGATCCGGACATTCTCAAATTATTCAGTTTCGGACACAAACCCGATCCGGAAGGCCTGTTCCCCGCGATCACGGATGATGATTTGGACGCCAACCACGGCACCCTATTGATCCGTCAAGCTCCGGAACTCCTGTTCCTCGAACGCTGCATCGATTGGCTCAAGCCAGGCGGCCGCATCGGCATCGTCCTTCCAAAAGGAATTCTGGACAACCGCACCTACATCAACTACCGCAGGTGGATGCTGTCGAGATGCAAGGTGGATGCGGTAGTCACACTGCACAAGAACACCTTCGAACCCGACACAGGTGTTCGAACATGCGTTATTTTCCTCTCCAAACCATTGGAAGGCGACCCGGTCCCTGGCAGCTACACCATCTTCATGGCACAATCCAGAAGAGTCGGCAAGGATTCGAAGGGCGAACCAGTGTTCGCACTTGACGAAAAAGGCTCCGCCACCAGTGAACTGGATGAGGACCTGACCCAGATCGCACACGCTTACAAAACATTCAGAAACATCGGAACATTCACCGAATCCGAAACCTGTTTCACCGCGGAACGCAGCGAATTGGACGACAATCTCAACCTCAACCCGCAGCATTATTCACCCGAATTGAACGCGACGTTGGAAAAAGTCAACAAATTCGACGACAAACCCGATTGGTCGGTCACCACCATCGGACAACTCGACAAGAACATCCACATCTACATGGGACCACGATGGAGCTCACGGAGCCTCGTCGTCGAAGACCCAAGCGACACGACGGATCTGACACCGTATCTCACCGCCAACGGAGCGTTGGAACAGCGGCGCATGACCGTCAAATGGTTCGACATGTCGCGCGCCACCGACAAACAGAAGGAATGTGTCAGAATGCTGCGCGTGCAGAAGGGGGACATTCTCATTTCCCGTTCCGGCACGATTGGCAAAGTCACCTACGCCACGCGGATACTCGCGGACAAGTACGTCATCAGCGACGACCTGGTACGTGTCCGCGTTCCTGACGAGGACATGCGAGCATATCTTCTGGCGTTCCTGATGTCGTCCACAGCGATGAATCTCATGAAACTCGACGAGTTCGGCTCGGTGCAGCAGCATCTTCAGCCACGGCACATCTGGAGTCTGCCCGTGCCCGTGCCCGATTCATGGGAGCAGGTCTCCACGATCATCAAGGCCGGGAAAAGAATGATGGACGTTATGGAACAGACATCGCTGGCCGATGAATCCCTGCGGATGAACGGCTTCGATTCCCTGATCGAATAAACACCGGAACCGATCCCCGTCGTTACACGTTGCCCGTAAGGCAGGGACGGGACATGGTTGTTGGAAAAAGCGGGATCGATGACATTCGATGAACTTGCCGACTGGTATTGTGGATACGCATCGAAAACCGGATGGCACCGCGCTGCGTGGCGCGGCGAGACGTAATCTGCGGACGAACGTGGGCCATTTAAAAGACGTGTTCGGCGGCATGACGGTCAAGCAAATCACTCCGGACGTGATTTCAAATGGTACTTCGGCGAGCACGCGGAAGGCGAGTGGGTGTTCCCCCGCATGCGCCAGAGACTGAAAGCCATCATGGACGTCCTCGCCGATCATTTGGGCGACATCGGCATGGAGGACGGGTGGGACGATCCACACGTCGCGGCCGACGGGTCCATCCAATGCGGATGCCTGCTTGAATTCGACAGCATCACCGCATGGCGCGCGCATCTCGCCCAAGCCATCCTCAAAGCCCTCTCCCGTATTTCCTCTTGACCAATCCCGCTGGCCTGGAAGCAGAATATCTGACGGGCCATTATGGCCCGTCAGATATTTCCCGTCATGAACTTTCCGCTCCGGCCGGCGCACAATACCTACGCAGGTCGGGAGATGGTTCTCTCAACGTCCGGACGAATCACCGTGAACGCTTCCACACCAAGACTGGACCCGTCGAACACCCACCGGCATTCCCTCGGCCGGTCATCGGCGCAGACCGGCAACGGTGGCACCTCAAGCGGCGACCTGTCGGCCGGATTGGAGAACACGCCTCCCCTGTTCCGATAGTTCCTGTACACGAAATTACCCTCCTGGATGCCGCCGCATTTCGGACAGGTCAAGGCCGGAAACGTGCGGCCCATCGTCTTGGAATACGTGGGACGCACACGCCGGTCCATGCCGAACGTCCACAGGAACGGCCGCGAGAGCGGTCCCGCCCCGTCCGCGTCGCTCCGGGAGACGACACGGCAATCGCAGCCGTCACGTCCTTCTAGTTCTAGGAAGATTGCTTGGCCACCGACTCGGAAACAGAATATCAACCCGTGCATGATGCACGGGTTGATATTCCCAGTCGTGAGCTTTCCGCTCCGGTCGGTGCGGGTCATCCGCCGATCCTTCCCCGTGGTTCCCTGTCCGATTGCCGACTGTCGATTATCGGCGTTCGTCCGGCGGCCGGCCGCGTGGAATGTATTGCATCCTACGTGGCGTGGACGGGAGGGCGTTTTATGGCGGATGGGAAAAGCGGGAACGGTCTGGTGAAGGGCGTCACAGTGTGCGGTGTCGTGGTTCCCATGATCCTGATCGCACCTATCGTCCTGCTCATGAGCTTCAGCACCATCCTCGTGGCCATGGTCCAGGCCCAGTACGGCACGACGTGCGGCAGTACGACGTCCTCGTCCAATACGACGACCTCATGGGTCGAATGGGCGAAGAACATCGCCGCGGACGACTCGCATGGCTACAGTCAGCCACGTCGTAACGGCAATCCGGACTACGATTGCTCGTCCCTGGTCTACTACGCGTTGAAACAGGCCGGCCTCGATGTCGGCTCTTCCGCGTTCAGCACGGCCAACGAGGGCACGGTCCTGGAGAAAGCCGGTTTCGAACGGCATGACTGGACCAAGGTTTCGGACCTGCAGTCCGGCGACATCGTGTGGAGGTCGAGCCATACGGAGATCTACGTGGGCGATGGCAAGTTCGTGGGCGCGCATCACGACGAGAACGGTGGCATCACCGGTCCGAAGGCCGGCGACCAGACCGGCGACGAAATCAGCGTCGACTCGTACGCGGTGGGCTACACGGCCTACTACCGGTACAAGGGCGCGATGAACGTCGAGACCGCCGGCGGGAAGGTCACGTCCGCGCAGGCCGTGTCCGGCAAAACGAAGGACGACGGTTGGGACGGCATGAGCTCGGCCGCCGCGAAAACGAAATGGTTCAACGGTCTCGCCGGCCCCGGCGACGCGTGCGCCACGTATCCCGAAGGCCAATGCACGTGGGGCGCGTGCGTCCGCGCCTACCATCTGGGTTGGAAGCATGTGGGCAAGTATTGGGGCAATGGCCAGAACTGGGCCGCTTCCGCCAGAAGCGAAGGCTACGGGACCACGACCGACGCGCCCGTTCCGGGAGCGATCGTGAGTTTCCCGGCCGGCATCGAGGGCGCCGACGCCACTTACGGGCATGTCGCGGTCGTGGAGAACGTGGACACGGCCAGGGGCACCATCCTCATCAGCGAGATGAACGTGAAGGGGCCCGTATACTCGTCCCGCACCCTGCCCATCAAGGGCGGCGCGGTCTACATCCTTCCCAAGGATTCCATCAGCGGGGCCGGTGGCGGCAGCGTCGGCACGGACCAGTGCGTCACGGGAGACGATTCCACTTCGGACGTGTCCGGAGACAAGGCGTCCGTGGAAGCGGCGAAGAAGATCGCGAAACGCAGGCTCAAGGATTACGGATGGGAGGACGGCCAGTTCGACTGTCTCGACAAACTGTGGACGCGTGAATCCGGATGGCGGTGGGACGCGGAGAACCCGTCGTCCGGCGCGTACGGCATCCCGCAATCGTTGCCGGGCAGCAAGATGGCGTCCGCGGGCCAGGATTGGAAGACCAACGCGGCCACGCAGATCAAATGGGGATTGGGATACGTCGAGCAACGCTACCAGTCGCCGTGCGGCGCGTGGGCCCATTCAGAAACGACCGGCTGGTACTGACCGGTCCAAAAAGGGAAAAACGGAGGAACACATGGACATGATTCTCGCGGACAGCGAGTTGAAGGGATTGAGACCCGACCCGGCATGGGACGTCGCGGGCGTGCGTGACATGGTCGGCGGCGTCATCGCCGTCGCCCTCGTATTGTGCGTCGGCGTGATCATCCTGGGTTGCGTCAGTCTCATTCCGGGCCTGATATCCAACAATCAGATGGAACGCGCGTTCAGTTGGAAGCGTCTGCTCGCCGCGATGCTCGTCCCGTTCGTGATCGGCGCGGCCGTGAGCGGTTGGAGTTGGAGCTGCAATCTGTTCGGCTCCAACGGCTTGCAGTCGAACAGGTCGTACACGCAGGCGTCCGGCAATGGCAAAACCGATCTGAAGGACAAGAGGGGCAAGGGCGACGACGGTCTGACCGGCCTGGTCAAACAGTTGGGCGACGACATCGTCTCCGGTATCGGCGACAGCGTGAAAAGCGCCGTGAGAACCGGAGTGCGCGACGCGTTGAAGGGATTGGACTTCGTTACCGGCAAGGACGGCAAGGGCAACATATTCCAGAAGGCCGGCAACGGCATCAAGGACGGTGCGGCCAGCCTGTGGGAGTGGATCACAGGCGAATAGTGGAATAGCGTCCCTGTCCGCTTAGCCGATTATCGGTTCCGTTCCGTCGTCGTGGTCGTGGAATCCTTTGAAAGGAGTGTGCGATATGATGCTACACAATCTCGCGGCGCCAGCCGCAGCAACAATCGTGTCCGTTGCGACCGGTCTGAACGACGGCGACCTGAGCAATCTGAAGGTAAGTCCGAATTTTTCATTCTTTCCTTTTATGGATCTGGTCTCCAACATGGTCGGCGGCCTGTGGGCGTTGAGCCTGTACATCGCCGTCGGCGCGTGGATCTGCGCGGCGATCGCGTGGATCGCCGGCCGTGTGATCCATTCCGGTCCGATGCAGCAGTATTCCGGCACGGTGTTCATCTGGTGCGCTTTGGCGACGATGATCCTGGGCAGCGCCATGGCTATCGTGAAGTTCTTCGCGACGCAGGCGCTGTTCTGACCGATGTCTCCTGACACACCCCTGTTCACCGCCGTGGCCGGGCCTGTCCCGTCCACGGCTTTTCTCTTCTAGGAGGCGAATGGCATGTCGTTGATAGTCCAGACGGTCTTCGCGAATCTCATCGACTGGCTGTTCAAACCGGTCGACAACCTCTGCTCGCAACTGTTGACCGGCGCGTTCGGCGGTCTGGTCGGCAGCATGAGCAACGACGAGTGGAACGTGGCGATCACCGCGGCGAACCGTATAGGCTGGATCATGGGCTTCGTGAACATGGCGTTGTGCATCATAGGCGCGTTGCAGGCCGCCGCGAAAGGCAGTGTCGCCGACGTGGTCAAAAGCTTCGCCCTGGCCGTGCTCGCCTGGCCGTTGACCGCGGTGTGCATCAGCGTGATGATCACCATGGACGGCATCGTCGGCCAGATCACGAACCGTATCCTCACCGTCCCCTTGGCCGGCGTGGGCACGTCCGACCCGTTCGGCGACAGCGTCGTGTCGAATCTCGTCGGCACGATCGTGAAGCTCACCGCCGGTTTCGATCTGATCATCCGCATCGTCGTGTATCTCGTGTTCTTCCTCGCGGTGTTGGCCTTGGCCGGCATGCTCGCCGCACGTGACATCAGCCTGATCCTGCTCGCCTGCGTCGCTCCCCTGCCGGTCATGATGACCGGGTGGAAGGTCACGCGTCCCGCCGCGGCGAAATGGGCGCAGGCCGTGGTCGGCGTGCTCCTGTCCGCGCCGTTGAGCGCGCTGGTCATCATGGTGGGGTCCGGCATCTGCTATGTCGCGAAGAACAATCCGCATTACGCGGAATCGTTCTTCCCCGCGCTGATGGGCATCGCGACGATCATCATGGCGTGCTTCAGTCCGAAGCTCATCATGCCCGCGGTCAGTTTCATCGGCACGAACGTGGCCGCCGACATGCAGGAGCGTGGCGGCAAGGTCGGTCCGAACGCGATCAAGGCAGCGGTGCAGGTCACCGCGGGCGTCGTCCAGGCCGCCACCGCCGGTGCGACGGGTGGTATCGGCAAGGCCGTGAACTCGGGTGCGGAAGCCGTGCTCGGCGCCGCGCAGGGCAGGCCCGCCGACGTGGGAGGAGCGTTGGGCGGCCTGTTCAACGACAAGAACGAAGGCGAGGATTCCGACTCGTCCACCGGTTCGAAAGATGGTGGGAAAGGCCAGTCGCAGGCCGGCGACTATGATTCCCTGTCTTCCTCCGCACAACCGTCCGACGCTTCCGGCACCTCCGTACCGACGGCGTCGGACGGCATGGACCGTTCCGGTTCGAGCCAGACCTTGGATGCCGCGTCCTCCGACACGGGCGACGGCCCGTCCGGATCCGAGTCGGGGCCGGGGGCCACGCCTCCGCCTCCGACCCCGTCCGCTTCTTCGTCCACGCCCGTCGTGCAGGGAGCTCCGGGCGGCCGTGGCGGCGATGCGCATGCCGATGGCGGCCTGGGCGGCCAAGGCGCGGACGGCGGGCAGGGAAGCCAAGGCGCCGATGGTGGTATGGGAGCCGATGGCGGCCAGGGAGGTTCCGGCGCGTCCGGTGGTTCCGGCGGCCGCGGCGGCCGTGGCGGCGATGGCGGTATGGGAGGTTCCGGAAGCTCCGGAACGTCGAACCCGTATCAGGGAGTCAATGGCACGCCGTCCGGTCCGACCGTCGGCTGACGGGAGTCCCGTTATCGCCACGTGTCCGCGTGGACGTCATGCCGGAGGGGATCCGCCCATCGGGTCGGAAGACCCGGGCGGGTTCCCTCCGTTTGTTTTTCCCGATTGATTCTGATGGAGGCCATCAATGCCCAGTAATTCCGATACCGGCGGTGGGAAGGTGCCCGCCGCATCGTTCAGCCGACTGTCCGCCACGCGCGTGATCCTCGGCCTCGACAGGGCGCAGCTCATCGTCTGCGTCATAGGACTTGTCATCCTCGTGTCCGGCGCGGCGATGGGCTTGAACGTGCCGGTCATGATATTGGGCGCGCTCGTTCTCGCGTATGGCGTGCCCCGCATCCAGGGATTGAGCCTCGTGTCATGGACGTGGATCTGGCTGCACTGGCATTCCCGGTTGAAGGATGGTACGAACCGTTGGGCGTATTCGCCGCTCGCGTCCGGCCGCCCGTTGGGAGTGCTCGGCCTGTACGGGCATGTCGAGGACCGGTCGCAGACCATCGAAGGCCAAGGCGTCGAAGTGGTCGGCACGCCGTTCCAGGGAGCCTGCTACCTGTGGGATCCGGACAAGCGGCAGGCCACGGCCGTGCTGACCGCGAACGTGGAGGAATGGATCTTCTCCCCGGACAGCCGGAAGGCGGGCCGTGCCATGGCGTTGAACACGATGCTCAAGGAACTGTCCGAAACGGATGGTTTCACCGAATTGAAGGAGACGAGCTTCGTGCTTCCGGGCCACACTCCCCCGGAACCCGACTACCTGAAATCGGAGGGGACGCCCCAGTGGGCGCGCGACGACCTCGCCGACCTGTGGCATCTGCCCGACATCCTCACCCCATTGCAACACATGAACTACATCAGCGTGTCCGCGAACGCGGACCGGCTGCCCCGTGTCGTGAGGAAGGACCGGTCCGAACGCGCCGCGGTCGGCATCGCCATGGGCGATCTGATCCGTCTGACCGTCGCCCCCGCCCTGTTGGATTGCGGAGCCCGCCAGAACACGATCCACTGGTGTTCCGTGGACGACCTGCGTTATCTGATCCGCACCGTCGCGGACCCGGAGCATGCGGCCGACCGTCCACCGGTCAACAGGGACGATCCGACCGTGACCTGGTGCGAGGAGGCCAAGGAGCACGACTACATCACGTTGGACTCGTGCGTCGCGCGCACGTATTGGATCTACCAGTGGCCGGACTTCGACGTGGAGGCCGGTTGGATCCGCGAACTCGTCACGGAACGACGCATGATGGCGTTCTGCCATATCTGGCGTCCGCTCACGATGGAACAGTCCGAGGCGGAACTCCGCAACCGCAAGAGCAGCATGCGGCAGCGCAGCAAACTCCAGGACCAGCGTGAGAAAAGCCGTGACGAACGCCGTGAGGAGAAGGAGCAGCGGCTACGCGAATTGGAACAGGAGGCCAACTGGCCGGACACCGACCATCAGGGATTCATCACCCTGTTCGCCTCCAGTCTGCCGGAATTGGACGTGTTCGACCGTGACATGCAGAACAAGGCCAAGAACTGGCATATGAAACTCAACCCGATGAAGGGCCAGCAGCGTGCCGCGTTGACCACGGTCCTTCCCCTCGGCATCTGATCGGGCGGTCGACATGGACGATCGATGGATGCGGGCGCTTCTGCGTCCGCGAGACCTGCTGGCCTTCCTGTCCATGACGCCCGTCCCGTCGGATGCGCGCACCCCGCATCCAGGGCGCGTCCCGCCGGCGCGGCGTCCCATTCCCGGAAGGGCGCCGGACGGGGACTGGACCGTCCGCTGGCCGCGTCCGCCGCCGGCCCGCGCCCGGCGATAACGGCCCGCCGGCCCGTGAACTCGCTGAAGGACCGCGGCCGGGGGCTGCGGGGAACGGAGAAAAGAAAAATGAACGCATCGGTGAATGAGCTGCTGTCGAATCCGGCATTCCGACCGCTGGTACTACTGGATGTGCTTGCGGTGTTCTTGATGATCATATGTCTGGTTTTCCGTCAGTTTCCTGGCGTCCTTCCTCTCTTCGGCGGTCAACGTGGGATCGTACCTGGCGTCTTTCTTTTTCTCTTCTTTTTTATTCATAAACCGATACTGTAATCCGAAAGGAAACGATTGCAATGAGCATGTTCCATCAGTTCCATGAGCTTTGGGTGGCCGCGGGGCCTTTTAGCGTCCTCGGTTCTGTCCTCGTGGCTCTTATTGTGCTGCTTTTCGCCTGGTTGGCTTTAAAGGATTGTCCGTTCGGTTGGGTCGAGGCCCGTGCGCGTGCGGGACGCGGGTTCGTCAACGTGTCCCACCGGTTCGAATCCGAGTGGTCGGTCGTGGACGTGTTGTCCTATCGTGTCCATCGGGGGAAACTCATCGTGCATTACCGTGTGACGAACCGGTCCGACGAGTTTTGTGGTTTCGGCGCCAACCAGTTACGCGCCTTCCAGCATGGCATCGCCATCGACCGGTCAGGACCCGAGGCCGATTATCTGCGGGGTTGGGAACGGAATGTGACGTTGCTTCCCGGCGCCAGTGTGACGTTGAACCAGATGTTCCTCCTATGTGACAAGTCGCCAGTCACCGTGGTGGCGAATTATTGCGAGGATTCGGATGGCGGACCGTTCGTCCTGCCAGTCGCCAACGTGAAGGCTGATAAATGATAAGGGCCGGTAGTATGAAAAACCGGAAGCTATCAGCTTGTCGTTCCATGCGCCGGCATGGCATTAATCATTGCAGGTCCTAATGGATGGGCTTGTTTCGGGACCCGTATCCTTATCGCGGCGGCTCTTCAGTGACACATGTGAGAAAGCATAGTGAATGATAGTAAGGAGCTGAAGCGTGGCGGAGGATGTCGACAAGGTTGAGCGGGCGCGCTTGGCGCGTGAGGAGATCATCGACCATATGGACTGCGACGACTGCACGGAGGATTACGTGTTCCTCCTGAAGCAGGGCGGCCGCGAGTTCGGCATGGGATTGACCACGGTGCTGTCCATGCTCGCGTTCGCCGAACATGAGGGCGCGGTGCCACCCCTCCCACCGGAATGGTGGGTACGGGTATCGAACAGATACTGATGGAAATTCAATGGAACACTCCATACAATGAAGACCGATATCGGTTTATCTGTCGGAGGTTCCCATGGACGTATTCAAAACTCATGTGGGTGAAGGCAAGGCGCTCATGATCAATGAAGAGAACTTCTATCTCGCGACCAGGGAGAGAAAACCGTATGTCGTCGATAGTGGTGGCGTGAAATCCTTCTACGCGGTCTGTCCCGAATGCGACAATCCGATTCAGCTGATCGGCCTGCTGCGACGCCAGCAGGATTCCCTTCCCCATCGCCCATATGGGCGGCATATCGGACATGACGTGCCGGGAGTGGCCGTATATGACGAGGACGCTTACCTGTCCTGTCCGTTCTCCGATCCCGGGTATTGGAGAACGGACAGGAAACGCAAGCCGTCCAATCCGACCGGCCAGGCCTTGTACCGGATCATGAGGGACCGGTTCGACCGGGTGGAATACGCGTGGAGGGAAAGCTCCGGGCTTCTTCTCGGAATCAAGAGTCTGCGACGTGCGCTTACTGTCTGGCGGAATGACAAGGGATGGTTGAACTACGGCTCCACATACCATAATCTGCCTCAGATGTTGTTCTTCGGTCTCCCCCAGGAAACCCTGTATGGGCAATGCGTGTCGAAGGACTCGCCGCTCGCTTCCCGTTTGGCCGCCGCGGACGGAATATTCTTGGAGCCTTCGGGATTCTCCGATTCGTACCTACGGATCAAGACCTCGCGTTTCGTTGACGTCGGCTTCGTTCTGGGGGCCAGAAAGGCGCGGGTCGTGAACGATCGTTTGACGGAAACGTTTTTATTGGGTGTCAACGTCGAGGGAAAACCGTTAGGTTCCGATCTTGTCGTTCACACGGATCCGGTATGGTTCAGCCGCATATTGAACATGCCTGATTGGCATGAGAACCATCGTTTGTCGGCCATGGCCGCCGACGTGCTGGGATAACGGACCGGTCCTATACCGGAGTTGGTTTTTCGGAGTGCGCTCCCACGGCTGCTCTTTCCATTGACTGTTATCGACCGTTATCGGCTTGCGTGCGCGTGGAATGTCCGACGGGAACGGACCGGCTTCCTTCCTACCCTCAGAAACCGTCAAACGTTCCCCGTCACGCAAGCCATGGTGGGCGTGCGCACCCGTCGGGAATGGGCTCTACCCCCTTTTCTCCCCTTTCCCACGGCAGGCCAGTTCCGCCGGACCTATCGCAGCCCTCGTTCTTGACTTTTTCTTCTCGCGAGGGACGGTCCGGCGGCATGGCCTTTTTCTTTACCATGACCGTGTAAGGAGTTTCCTATGGACCGGAATGACGATGATGAATACGCGGAACCGGATGGAGTGGACCCGGAATGGAATCCCTTTTCCACGCCACGGTCTTTGGATGACGGCCCGGGTTGGGATGATGGCGGTCCGCATGCCGGCGGCGTGTCCCGCATGCCGAAGAGGCTGATCGTCGTCATCACCATCGTCACGTTGATCGTCGCGGTCGTGAGCATCGGCCTGGTGATCACGGAATCGAACATGAGCGTCCACCGTCACCAGCTCGCTTCCGCGTGCGAGACCGCGGTTGCGGAGATGGGCCAGGCGCGTGAGCGGTTGGATGGTCAGGTGGCCGAACGGTTCAGGACCATCGACCTGCCGGCGTTGAGCAAGCGGCAGAAACACGAATACGAATCATTGCGGAAGGTTGCCAAGCCCGTGTCCATCGACTGTGACGCGAGCCAAAGGAACAGTCGGCTTGAGGAGAACACGCGTAGGGCCACGCGGGCGACGCGACGGTATGAGAGACAGTCGAAACAGGTCGCGGCGTTCGCCCGTAAGGCCGAACGGCTTGCGAAGACTCACGCGGCCCGGGAGGACACGGACCGTCTGGCCAGGGATATCGACGAGGCCCGGAGTCTGCTTGACCGGACCGAGGGCATGGAATTGATGGTTCCTTATCTGCGTACTCGGCTTTCGGACACGTTGGCCCGTGCGGAGCAGACTCCGGCGGGTTCGGCCGATATGGAATCCATCATGTCCACGTTGGAGGATCTGATGAATCAGGTACGAGAAAACGCCGGACTATGAGACAAGGGACGTGGCCGGCCAATGCGGGCGGATATGCCGGTCATGGGGCGTCTCCATTAGAATGGGCATCATGATCGACATCCAAGATTTTGAATCATGCGAGACTTCCGGACAGTTCTACGGCGGGAACGCCGGACGGAAGATCGGACTCGTCTGGAGGGACGGCGACTGGTTGGTGAAATTCCCCGGAACGACCAGGAACCTTCAGGGCAGCGTTCCTTCGTATACGACCGCGCCGGTGTCCGAATGGCTGGGATCCCACGTGTATGCCGCTCTTGGCATACCGGTTCATGAAACGGTGCTGGGAATCCGTGATGGGCGTATCGTCTGCGCCTGCAGGGACTTCACCTTCCCTGATTCCAGACTTGTCAATTTCCATGATCTGAAGAACTCGCTTTCCGATGACGAGCCAGGATTCACCGAGGACGCGTCCACCGGTTCCGGAGTGGTGCTCGCCGATGTACGGTCGGCGATTCACCGTATCCCGGTTCTTCGCTCGATCGATGGAGTGTCCGACCGGTTCTGGGACATGTTCGTGGTGGACGCGTTCATCCGCAACATAGACCGGAACAACACGAACTGGGGCGTACTCAGGAATCCACGCGGAGAGTTCTCCCTCGCGCCGGTCTACGACAATGGCAACTCGTTCAACAACAAAAGAACCGAATCGGGAATCGAACGCCGTCTCGCCAACCCGGATCTCATTCGCCAAGACGCGTTGGATGTCCGCTCCTGCTACGTGACGGATAGGGGAAAACCCATCGCCCCGTTGAAATACCTCGCATCAGGACAGGACGAGGAATGCACCAAGGCGTTGGATCGCTTCATGGAAAGATACGATCCACGTTCCTTCCATGATCTGCTTGACTCCATACCGTCCATGTCGCATGGTCTCACCGTCGTGCCTGATGGTTTCCACGAATACCATCGCAGGGTCTGCGACTATCGGTACGAGCACGCGTTCATGGAGGCATGGCGTGAACTGCATCCAACTGTGGGTTTCCCGTCCAGTCCGGAAGCATCCGTCCCCGAGCCTCTTCCTGATCCCGATCCCTCCGTCTTGCCCTCATCTTCTGTTCCGACGTGTTTCGACGGTCCGGGAATGTGACGCGTCCGTCTCGATATCAATGGTCAAGGAACGTGGAACGGACAACCGGACGATCGAAAGCGTATCCTGAAAAAGTCGTCTGAAGGTTCCGGACTGGGAGAGGATGACGGGCAATGAGCTGGGCGGACCTGTTGAAAAGCATCGTATGCGTTCTGAACCTCATCGCATGCGTGCGGTTGACCGGACCATATCTGATTCCGAAACGGTCCGACCATGAATGGTCGGAAGCGCGACGTCGTACCGGCCTGTACTGTCGTCTGGCCGGCTGGATAAGCGTGTTCGCCTACTCGTACGGACTGGGTCACGGGCTCATGCATGCACGGGACGGATGGACCGGCATGGCATCCGGCGTGGAAGTGATCCTCCTGCTGGTCCAAATCCTGAATCTCGCCATCTGGACGTATCTGCTCGTTCGCTCGCATGGCAGGAGCCTGTAGCCTCTTCCCTATGCGATATCAACAAGGGGTTATGTGGGTAATATGAATCACATACGTAGTCGAGAAGGAGTCGTCATGGACGAGAAAGACAGCATGACGCCGGACACCATCCCGCAGTCCACGCCCGTGGACGGGACCGTTCCGGCCGGAAGGAAGAACCGCAGGCCGGTCGTCATCGGCGTGGCCGCCGTCGCGGCCATCGCGCTGGTCGCGGGTGGCGTGTGCGGATACAGGGCGTACGAGAACCATCGGGTGTCAATGGCTCGTGAGGCGTGCCAGTCGGCCGTCACGGACCTGAACAAGGCCGTGAAATCGTATAAGGCGCTGCTCGGCGCGGACGCTACGACGGCCGCGTTGAAGACGGATGCGACAAGCGTGAAGGACGCGAAGACCCTTGACGCGCTCAAGCAGGCCGCCGGAGTGGAAACGCCCGGCATGGTCAAGTGCGACGCGTCCGACAAGACCGGCCTGGACGAGGCCACCGCCAAGGCGGACAAGACGACCAAGGCCGTGAATGCGGATGCGAAGGCGTTGGAGTCGGCCGTGAAGGCGGTCGAATCGTCGAAGCTGGACAAGACCGTGGCCGACGCGGACGGGCTGTACAAGGCGACGGAAGGCAATGTCCAGGACGAGAAGACCCGTGAGGCGTTGAAGCAGGCCATCGCCAAGCGCGACGCCGGGGCGATCGCCAAGGCCGTCAAGTCGGTGAACGATTCGAAGGCGGCGAAGGAGAAGGCGGATGCGGAAGCCAAGGCGAAGGCCGAACAGGAGGCGCAGGCTCAGGCCGCCGCCGAAGCGGCCGCCCAGGCTCAGGCCCAGACGCAGCAGTCGTATTCGGCTCCCCGACAGTCATACACTCCCTCGTATTCGGCTCCCCGACAGTCGTACACTCCCTCGTATTCGGGCGGTTCGACATCGGGTGGCGGCTCCGGCAGCAGCGTGCCGGACTTCGTTCCAAGCAGCGGCGGATACGGCTGTACAGATGATTGCCCTCCGCCCTCTTCGGACGGTTTGATCCATCATTGATTTACCGGCTTCGCTGTTCCTTTCTCAGGACCGTTCTATGTCATCGTGGAACGGTCCTTTTCTTTTGCTCCCATGCCATCGACCCCCGTCCCAATATCCGGCGTCATCGGATGGCGTGCATGTGAAACCGGTTGGACGGCCGACAAGGGAACGCGCGTTCCCGTGCCGTCCCGTTTCCTGCCCGCATAGGCGGGAAGCGTATCTGCAGGCAGAATCTTCGAAAGGAGAAGGAACTTTGGGTTCCAACAGCAACAAGCGGAAGGCGTTGGCCCTGCTCGTCGCCGCGGCGACATTGGCCGGCGGACTGACCGCCGGCACCGCGTACGCCGGCGGCGAGGGCGGCAACAGGCCCGGCACCGGCGGCGGCGGCGCGGCAATGCAGTTCTGGCAGTACAAGGACGACGCGTCCGGCTCGTGGGGGTCGGCGACCGACATCAACAGCGTGAGCCGCGCCATGGCCAACGCGGGCGTGAGGATGGACGACTCGTCCGGCAAGGCCGCCGCCGCGTTGGCCGACGCGAACGGCCGGTGCGTCGCCGGTTTCCACCAGCGCCATCCGGGCGAGGGCGACGGCGACTGCCGCGTCGTGGCCGTGGGCGCGGTCTCCGGCAATGGTTCGACGACCGGCGTATGGAACGGCTCCGGCGTCTATGACCAGAGCGTGTGGAAGAGCAACTGGTACAAGTACGTCGCGCCGAATGCTTACAACTACGCTGGATCGCAGCACTATCACACTGGGGATGGCTTCAGCGACGATCCGTCCACGAGCGTGGACAAGCTCATGGAGAAGTACGTGAGTTCCACGGCCAGTATCGTGGTCATCGCGCTCGACAAGTACCAGCCTGCCCCGCCGAACTATGATCTGACCGTCAGCACGCAGGCCGGCGGAACGTTCACCCAGGCCGGCGCGACCGGCGACGTGTCCGACGCGATCACCACGAGCCGTGGCAACAGTTCGATCAGCGAGAACGTGACGGGCACCATCACCCTGCATTGGACCGGACTGGACGGCACGGCCCGCACCGCGTCCAAACAGTTCACGCAGGACAACAACACGACCCAGTCCGTGTCGTTCGGTTTCAGGGACGTGGACAAGACATGGAAATCCTGGCCCGCCGGCTCCTACTATTACGACGTGAACGTCCCGAAGCAGGGCAAGATGAAGGCCGACGCAGGCCATGCGGGCGCGGCCGACGCGAGGGAATCCTGGAAGCCGGTACTGACCCCGCCGTCGAAGACGCTGACCAATGCGGCCGGCGACCAGGTGGCGGCTCCGAACGACCAGATCGCCTCCGGTAGCCTCTACACCGCCCACGTCAGGGCGCATTCCAGCGCTTCCGAACATTTCTGGCTGTACGATACGATCGACGTGACCGCGCAGAAGGTCCTGATCGGCGGCACCGACGGGGACGATGTTTCGAAGGTCACCGTGACCGACGAGGACGGCAGGACCGTCCAGGCCGACATTACGGTCGATGACAGCCAGCCGGGCAAGCGCATCGTCAAGGCGCACGTGTTGAACCCCGCGTCCGGACAGTACACGCTGAACGTGCCCCAGTCCGCGACCCCGACCGGTTCGGACTACACCATTCCGGACGACAGCCAGGCCTGCTGGACCGGCGACGAATACGGCAGCACGGACAAGAGCCACTGCCAGACCGGCAACAGCGAACAGGTCGGCAAGGTCACCCCGAAGCCCGACAAGGTGTGGGTGCTGGACTCCAACGGCGCGTTGAACGCCGAGGATCCGGAGCATACGAACGACAAGGGCAGCGACAACCGTACGTTCGTGACTGGCGACGCGATCGGCGCCGTGGTCAACGGACGTATCCCCGCGCACCTGCTCAACCCGTTCACCTCCTATTCGATCACCGACGACTGGACCGCGTCGGCCCAGTGGATCGACTGGAACCACAAGGACCAGGTGCGCGTGTACGTGGACGGCAAGGACGTGACCGACCAGTTCGACATCACGATCGACACGGCGAAGCACACGACCACCGCGACCGCGAAGGGCGGCTTCCTCGCCAAGACCGCGTTCGGCACCGCCGACCGCAAGGTCAAACTGTACATCGGCGGCATCGTCAGGCAGGTTCCGAACGCCCAGGCCGCTGCCGACCAGAAGAAACTGACCAACAAGGCCACCGAAACCTGGAACAACGAATCCCGGCCGACCAACGAGCCGCCGGTCTACGTGCGCAACCCGAAGCCCGACAAGGTATGGAGCGCCGACCAGGGCCAGGCCGCCACGGCCGAGGACACGGCGTGGAGCAACAAGGTCAACGCGGACACGCACACGTTCGTCCAGCAGGACGATTTCGGCGTGACCGTCAACGGCCTGCTGCCCAGGAACCTCGCCAGGAAGATGAGCTCCTACGAGCTTGGCGATGATTTCTCCAAGAGCGCCAGGAACATCGACCTGGATTCCGCGTCGGTGACCGTCACCATCGACGGCAAGGACGCGAACAGCCTGTTCGACGTGCACAAGCAGGACGACAGGGTGTGGGTCAGCGCGAAGCAGGAGCTGCTCGACACGACCTACAACCAGGCCGCCGACCGCAAGGTCCGCATGACCATCAAGGGCGCGTTCCTCAAGGACGTGCTCAAGGCCGGCCAGAAGGTCCAGCTCACCAACGGTGATTGGGAGAAGTGGAACCAGCAGACCGTGCCCGGCAACGAGCCGCCCGTCAAGGAGTGGAGCCCGAACCCGGACAAGAGCTGGATCCGTCTCGGCGAGGACGGCAAGTGGGCCGCCGTGGTCGATCCGACCGGGTCGAACAAGACCGGCGCCGACACGTTGAAGTTCCTCGACGGCGACCAGGTCGCCAGCGTCGTCAACGGCGTCATCGCGTCCGACCTCGTCAAGGTCACCGACATCAAACTGACCGATGATTACGCGAACGCCGACTACATCTGGGACCTCGCGTCCGACCAGTCGCAGATCCGCGTGTACGAGGCGGACGCCACGACCGACGCGGCGTCCTCCATCGCGGACATCGCGAACAAGGGCCGTGACGTGACCGACCAGTTCGACATCACCGTGGCGGGCACCAAGGTCACCGCGACCGCGAAGCCGGAATACCGTGCCGCGCAGGCCGGATTGAAGAATCCGAAGCAGATCAGCCTGCTCCTGCCGGGCGTCGTGAACTTCGCGAACGGCAAGGGCGCGGCCCAGGTCCGCAAGGACTTCCGGCATGCCGCGGGCGACGAACTCACGTTCTGCGAGAATCCAGACGGGTCGAAACTGACCAACAAGGGTTCCGAGAAGGTCAACAACGAGTCCCAGCCGACCAACGAGCCGTACATCTGCGGCTACGTTCCGCCGGTCGTCAAGAAGGTCGTCGCCGAAGGCAGCCAGGGCGGCGCGAACAACGACGCGAACGACAAGGTCGTGTATCCGGGCCAGAAGGTCGAATACAGGCTCACCACCCGTCCTCAAATCCCGTCGGACCTCGCGTACCGCATCGTGTCCATCCGCGACACCGACACGTACGACCAGTACCTCGAACCCGACCAGCAGACCCTGGAGGTCACCGACCTCGCCACCGGCGACCAGCTGACCACCAGTGATCCGCAGATGGGCGTCGAAGGCGACTACACCGTCGCCTGGGACAATGCCGCCCACCAGTTCACCATCACGTACTCCGACAAGTACGTGGCCGAACACTGGCAGGCCGGCTCCCACCCGCAGGTCCAGGTCCGTTTCGAAGGCACCGTCGCGAAGGACGCGCCGACCGACCGCAAGGTGGACAACCAGTGGATGCTCACCCTGAACAATTCGATCACCCCGTCCAACATCGTCGACAACCTGCCCCCGAAGCATGATCCCTCCAAGAAGGACAACCAGTCCAAGGAGCAGGGCGACCCGTCCGTCAGCATCGACGGGAAGACCATGCTGCTGGGCGACACCGGCAACTACGTCGTCACCCTCGACCTGAAGCAGACCAACAACGCGTACCGCGTGTGGAAGGCCGGCATCACCGATGATTTCGACGACGAGCATCTCGCCATCGACGGAACCAAGATCGAAGTGCTCGACTCCAAGGGCCAGGACGTGACCGGCAAGTTCAACATCCAGATCAAGGACGGCGTCGCGTACGTGTACGCGAAGACCGTGGACACGTGGATTCCGAAGAAGGGCGTCACCGTGAAGGGCGATCCCCAGCCGACGGACCTCGCCGCCTACGCGTCCTCGTCCAAGCATGATCCGCTTTCCGATCCGAGCATCGACCAGAACCTCCTCGGCCAGGAATACCAGATCGTCATGCCGTACAAGGTCGTCAAGGTCGAGGACGGCTACACGGTGAAGAACAAGGCCATCCAGGTCACCAACGACCTGACCCGGGAAACCAACGAGGTGTCCAACCCGCTCAAGGAAATCAACCCCGCCAAGGACGTGACCGTCAAGGTCGGCGGCGAAAGCATCGACGGCAGGAGCGTGTACAAGGACCGCACGTTCCTCTACCAGCTCGACAGCTCCATCATCCCGGCCGGCCGCGCCTACCCGCAGGTCGACCAGTGGAGGATCGTGGACCCGCTGAACACCGAGTACGACCAGTACACGGGCCAGTGGGCCGTGTACGCGAGCCGTGACCTGTACAGGGACGGCAAGGTGATCGCCGCGAAGGGCGACAAGCTCGCCGGCAACGGCTTCGACTCCTCGAAGTTCGGCGGCGACCTGTTCGACGCCACGGCCGACGCCAACGGCGTGGTCACCGTCGAAGCGACCGAAGCGTACCGTACCCTCGTGTCCGCGGACAATAGCCACGAGAACGGCTGGCGCGCGTACATCCAGTGCAAGCGCCTGAAGGTCTCCGACCGCGTCGAAAACCGGTTCGCCGAATACTTCAACGACAAGACCTTCGAGTCGAACGTCGTGTGGACCCGCACTCCGGACATGACCCCGTCAATCCACATCGAGAAGTACGACGTGGCCTCCGGCGAACAGGCCGGCGACCGCGACGACGTGAAGGACGCGTTGAAGATGGCCGGCGACAGCCAGCAGATCGCGTTCAAGATCACCAACACGAGCAAGGTCGACTCCTTGACCGGTGAGGGCGCCTGGTATCTCGCCAAGGACCTCAAGATGGTCGACAGGACCATCGCGGGCGAGGGCGACGTCACGGACCTGAAGTATCCGGACAACTGGGACACCCTCGTGCTCAAGCCCGGCGAATCCACCATCATCACCGGCACCCTCAAGGGCGTCGAGCAGGGCGGCAAGCACACCGACCGTGTCAAGGTCACCGGCACGCCGCTCGTCGAATGCCCCGTCACCGACCAGTTCGGCGGCCAGCAGTCCACCGACGGCGACCAGACCGGCGACACGAAGGTCGACGGCGACGCGTCCGACACGACCGGCCTCAAGCAGGTCAAGGTCGGCGACAGGACCCTGTGCGAGGACACCACCGTGGAATCCAACACGGACGACTGGAGCGGATACCGCGAGGATCTCGCCACGACCGGCGCAACCATCGTCGGCATTCTGCTCGCCGTCGCCGCGTTCGGCTCCATCGGCGTGACCCTCATGGGCGCACGCCGCAGGACCGCGGCCTCAAGCCACGCCGCACACTCCGGCAAGTGACCGGAACGGCCCCGTCCATCATGACCCATGGCGGACGGGGCCCGCATAATCCTGCGGGACACGGGCCCTATCCTCCGTAGCCCGCTCCTTTTCCGAAGGGCCATCGCCACCATGGCGATGGCCCTTCTCTCATATGGACACTCCCCCGTCCCAATATCCGGCGTCATCGGATGGCGTGCATGTGAACCATTCGGAAGATCCGACATGCCGGCGTCCGCCGCCGGCATGTCGGCTCCGCACGCGTCCGGCCAACGGACGCACGGAAAGACAATCACCAAAGGAGACCAATCCAGTATGAATATGAAGAAGATCTCAGCCGCGTGCGCGACCGCCGCCGCGCTGGCCGCATTATGCGTTCCGGGAGCCGCGTTCGCCGCGGACGGAACGCTCACGCTAAACGCGGGCGATGGCAGCACCCTCGCGGGCCACAGCTTCACCGTGTACAAGCTCGCCAACTACAACGACGTCGTCAAGGACGGCGCGAACGTGAAGAGCGTGAGCGCCTCCTCCCCGGACACCGCGGCCGACGCGTGGGTCAAGGCCGCGTTGAACAAGAACGGCGTGACCTACAACACATCCGAGGGCCGTAACGCCGCGGAGCAACTGCTGCGCCTGCAGACCGATTCGAACACGCTGCGCAAGGTCGCCGGCACCCTGCAGTCCACCGCCGCGGCCAGCAAGGTCACCGCGGTCAAGACCAACCAGACCTCCACCACCGGCAGTCTGAACCTGACCCTGCCGGAAGGCTACTACCTGGTCGTCGACGCTCAGGGCATCCCGATCCTCGTGTCCACCACCATCGGAGGCGCGACCAGGATGACCAACGGACAGACCCTCGGCTCCACCCAGATCAAAACCAACGTCACCAAGATCGACAAGAAGATCAAGAGCGTGGACGGCACATGGAAGGACTCCGCGGCCGCGACCAACGGCGAGACCCGCGACTTCAAGGCCACGTTCACCGTGCCGAACAAACTGGCCGTGGACACCATCACCCTCGAGGACCACATGACCGGCATCACCTACATCGACGGCTCGTTCCACGCGAGCGTCGACGGCAAGGACATCACCAACCAGTTCGGCACCATCGGCAAGGACAAGATCGGCAATTCCGACGGCACCGGCTTCAAGGTCACGAGCCTGCAAAGCCTCGTGGACACCTACCAGGGCAAGCAGGTGACCGTCACCTATCAGGGCAAGGTCGTCAACGCGTCCAAGGCCAACAAGGCCATCAACCAGATCATCCTCACGTCGAACTGGCTGCCGTCCGTCATCCCGCCGGACGTGCCGACCCCGAACCCGGGCACCGACGAAACCCCGGTCCCGACCTACGACGTGAACCTGAAGAAGATCAGCGCCGCGGACGGCAACAGGACCATCCAGGGCGCGAAGTTCAAAATCCACAACGACAGCCTGAACCAGTGGTACACGTGGGATTCGGCCTCCAACCAATGGACGTTCGGCACGGACGAGTCCAAGGCGACCGAGTTCTCCACGAACGCGCAGGGCGTCATCAACTTCACCCGTCTGGGTGCCGGCACGTACACCGTGAAGGAAACCCAGGTGCCGACCGGCTACTTCACGTTCGTCAAGCCGAGCTTCACGATCAAGATCACCGACGACGGCCACGTGACCATCGCCGGCAAGGACCAGCCGGGACTCACCGGCAAGGTCACCAACGCCGACGCCAACGCGAGCACACCGACCGCTGTGGTGAAGAACATCGACAACATCACCCAGCTGCCGCAGACCGGCGCGGAGACCATGGGCATCATGATCGTCGGCGCGTTCGCGATCATCCTGGTCGCCACCGCTACCGGCTGGGGCGCGTACCGTATCCGCCACGAGAACATGGGCGACGGTTCGATTGCGGCCTGACCCTTTCCTCGGATGATTCCACAGCAGCAGGGGCGGGGAGGCTTCGCCTCTCCGCCCCCGCTACTCCTTTTATCAGAGGACTTTTCTAAAAACAATATGAAGGAATGAAAAAGAATGGGATTCTTCACAAGACTCATCGCCGGTTTGGTCGCCGCGTCCACGTTGGGCGCGGGGTTGGCCGGCACCGCCGGTGCGGTGGACACGACCGGCGCGACCGGGGACGCTAAAGACGTCGTGAAGCTCGCATCCGACGACACGAGCGGCCTGCCGGACCATCTGGTCAATGGTGATTTCGAATATCCGGGAGCCAACGTCCTGAGCAAGAATCGCTATGACGAGAAGGCTAGTGGGAATTGGTGGGGCGTCAGTCGCAAGGACAAGATGGTCTACGACCTGGACCATGAAACTCAATGGGTCTCCCTCCCGTCGACTTTCGATTCGGGCAAATTCGCCTGGGATTCCACCGAGGTCGCCGGAACCCAGAATAGGTCCTCGCAATGGCATACGAACGAGGTCGAGTTCCAGCGGGACTCGCGTACCGGCAACATGTACGGTGAACTGTGCGCATATCAGGCGAATACCAGCATTCGCCAGTACATCCGCACCACGCCAGGCGTCCTGTACAAGGTGCGGTTGAAACACGCCAGTTTGAGCCGTGATTATTTGGATAAGATGCAGGTTTTGATTGGACCGGCCGGAAACGAGCAGCCGGTGAGGATGACCCGCGTCGGATCCCAGAACGGACTCGATGCTACTGGAGAGTCTACGGCATCCACGACTGTTTCAACTCATGCGTCGAACGAGATGGAGATTAAGGATGGTCACTCATCTTATTCGTCACGGAACCATGACGGACAGTGGGCCACTTATGAAGGTGTTTATGTCGCCACTTCCGATGTGACGTCGTTCACGTTCAAGAGCGTTGACGCGAAGCAATACAATTTAGGCAACCTGTTGGATGACATCGTGTTCGACAAGGCGTACCGCCTGTCCTACGACAAGAACGCGTCCGACGCCTCCGGCCAGGTTCCGTCGAACGAACGCGGCAGGGAGAACACCACCCAGCCCGCCAGGACCAGGACCAGCGGAACCGTGAGGACGGTGGCGGACGACGCAGCCGGCCGCACCGTCCTCGAATGCAAGCAATCCGGCGAAGGCGCCACCGGACCATATGCGGACAATTTCTGCTGGATTGACTGGTCGAACCTTCCATTGAGCCGGACCGGCGAACCGATACCGGTGCGCATCAACGTGCCCGGTGGGCATATCGACGCGGACGCGACCATCACACATACCAACAACGCGGCGTTGGCCGCGAAGGACTTCATCGGCAGCAAGTGGAGCCGGCTGACCTCCGCGTACAAGCTCACGGGCAACACCGCCCTCGCGTTCAGCGGCAGGATGGGCAGACAGGATCCGGCGGCCTCCGTCACGTTCTCCAACATCACGCCTTCCGCAGACCGGACCGACACCGGCGTGAACGTGCTGAAGGACTTCCGTCTCGCATTCGGCGACGCGGAGGTCATGAGCGGCGGCGTCCTCCAAGGACACGACGTGTACGAGCAGACCGACATCGAATCCGACAAGACGTTGGAGAAACTCGGCATGATCGGCAGCGGCGATCCGAACCAATCGTATTCGAAGGCGAACACCGGTTACGGCACCACCCACGTGACGTTGGCCGGCGGCCCGAAGGGCGCGACCGACGACGTGAACAAGGACTCCAAGGGCTCCGCCGTGGTCGGAGCGAAGCAGGCGTCCCAGTTCAAGGTCTCGTTCAAACAGGTGAACCAGCATTGGGACGGTTGGGGCAGCGCCATCGCTGTCGGCGTGTACATGCCGTATCTGACCGCATATCCGCTCACCTACGACAAGAACGCTTCGGATGCCACCGGCGAGGTTCCGTCGAACCAGCGCGGCAGGGAGAATACCACCCAGCCCGCCAAGGACAAGACCTCCGGCACTGTGAGACTCGCGTCTGACGACGATGTGGTGGAATACGCCGCCAACGGCTTGCCGAAGCAGATCATGAACGGTGATTTCGACCATGATTGGCGGAACATCGTCGGCCAGTCCAAGATGAGCGAGAAATACAATTTCGCCAACATCGACCCCGCGCACGGCGACGTCGAGATCAGCGGCGCCCTCAACAACAAGGGCGAGGCGTCCAAGCAGTGGGTGCATTTGAACGGGTTCGACGCGTCCCAGTTCGGTTGGAAATCCAACCAGACCGACACCAGGGTCGACGGCCGCGGCGGCATCGTCGAGATCCAGCGCAGCCGTGCGAACGACAACATGTACGCGGAGATCACCGCCTCGCAGGCCGACACGTACCTGTACCAGGACATCGATACCGCGCATGATTATCCGACCGTGTACACCGTGAAGCTCCGGTACGCGCATCGTAACGGAACCATCAACTCCAACGAGAAGATCCAGATCCTCGTCGGCGCGCCCGGCCACGAGCAGCCCGTCGAGATGACCCGCATCGCGTCCGACCGGGGCAACAAGCTGGGCGAGAAGTCCACCACGGTGAACGCTCCGAACACGGACGGCTGGCTCGGCTCGTGGGACACGTTCCAGGGTTCAGTCGTGGTTCCCGCCGGTCAGAACGTCAGCAGGTTCACGTTCAAGGCGTTGGGCTCCATCGACGGTGTGAGCGGCAATCTGATCGACGACGTGCAATTCAAGCTCGCCTACAAGCTCTCCTACGACAAGAATTCGCAGGACGCCTCCGGCCAGATCCCGTCCGACGAGACCGCGAACACCGTCAAGCAGGCCAAGGCCAAATCCTCCGGCGGCGTGAGGCTCGCGGCCGACAGAACCGACGGCAAGGTGTCCGACCTCGTGCAGCGCACCACCACGCATGAGGACGGCAGCGTGACCGTCAAGACCATCGACACGAGCACGGACGTGGTGTCCGGCTGCCAGGTCTACTATCCGGCCGGCCAGCGCATCACCCTGGCGACCATGGCGAAGGACGACGACTGCTGGGATTCCAGCATGCTGACCCGTCCGGGCCACACCCAACTGGGCTGGAACCAGGACCGGAACGCCACGGCCGCACAGCCCGAGGTCACGATGGTCGAGGGCGGCATGACCGTGTACGCGGTATGGGTCGGCAACTCGGTCCTCACCTACGACACGAACAAGCCGAACACGTGGACCGGTCAGATGCCATCCACCCCGGCGTCCGTCTCCGTGGCATACAACACGGCCGCCGCGGACGGCTCCGGCTGGCAGTCCGGCGATCTGACCAAGATCAAGGGCTACAGATTCCTCGGCTGGTACACGACCCCGCAGGACGGCTCCAACCTGTACGACTGGAACACGCTGTTGACGGGTAATGTCACCGTGTACGCGCACTGGGAGCGCCTGAAGGCCAACGTGGTCTATGACAGGAACGCCAAGGACGCGAAGGGCTCGCACGCGAATACGACCGGCTGGCAGTATTCGGACGTGACCGTCCCGTCCGACACGTCCAAGTCGTTCAAGCGCGACGGATACGTGTTCCTGGGATGGGATACTCAAGCCGACGGCAATGGAACCGCCTATAAGGATGGTTCGCAGGTTCCGTTGCAGGACAAGGACATCACCCTGTACGCGCAATGGCAGCCGGTGTTCGAACAGTTCACTCCGACTGGTGGCGTGAGTCTGCCGTTGCTCGTCGCGGGCGGCGTCACTCTGCTCGTGATGGGTATCGGATCCACGGTCATGCTCACGCGTCGCATGCGCGGCGAGCAGTGACGGACGGTTCGGCATATGGGAATGAAGGCATCCGGCAAGGTTCCCCAGAAGAATGGGACCGGCCGGGTGTCTTCCTCTTTTTCATCGATATTCGTTGTTCCTCCGGTGGAGTTGACATGAGTGTTATTTCGAGTCGTATGGATTGGGATTGGGTCATCAAGGGCGACCACGTGTATGACACGCGCCGCGAACGCCGGTCCCGGTTGCTGCGGAAACGGCATATGGCGCGCGTGTTCCGCATGCTCGCGGCCGTCACGACCGTATTCTGCCTGGTGGGCGTGGGCACGTTCGCGTGGATCGGCGTGGAACAGGCCGGCGCGTCCCGCAGGGCCGCGCAAAGCGCCGCATTGGCCGACGAGGGCGACCGGTCCGCCGGGAAGTACGCGCGCATGGTCGAGAAAGCCCATGCGTACAACAGGAAACTCGCCGCCACTCCGCAGGTCATCGGCGAGACCTCGACCGAGGATGGCGTCATCGATGGCGACTTCGGGTTCAAGGATGACAAGGAGTACCAGAATCTGCTGGATTTCGGCGACGGGATCATGGCGTCGGTCGAGATCCCGTCGATCGGCGTGGACCTGCCCGTGCGCCACGGGGCCGACTCGTACGCGTTGGACAACGGACTCGGCCATTTGCACGGCACGAGCCTGCCCGTCGGCGGCGAGAGCACGCACAGCGTCATCACCGGGCACACGGGAGTGGCGGACAAGGCCCTGTTCACCCGGCTCACCGAACTGAGGAAAGGCGACGTGTTCTACGTGAAGGTCGCCGCTCAGACCCTTGCCTACAAGGTCACGCGCATCCGCAAGGTCGACCCGGACGATCTGAGGAGCGTGCGCATCCAACCCGGCCGCGATCTGGTCACATTGGTGACGTGCACGCCGATCTTCCTGAACACGTACCGCCTGCTCGTCACCGGGGAACGCGTGAGCATGCCGGACGACGTGCCCTATCCCGAGGACGCGCCAAGAACCAGCGGACGGGACACGCGCCCCTATCTCGTGTCCGGTGTGACCCTGCTCGCGGGACTGCCGGCCGCGATCGTCGCAGCCAGGCCGAGAACCCGGCCGTTCGGACGACACGGGCGGAGGGGTTGACCTCGACCGGCAATGTCTGGGGGTAATCTGGAGTGCGTGCGGCCACACCACTGCCGACAGGACGACATGCCGGTGATGCCGATATCGGATTGGAGGCACGTGGAGTGGCTGACGGAAACGTCGCAGGGATGTTTCCACTGGAGCCGGATCCCATGATCGGGAGATGGCATTGGAGGGTAGATATGAACAAGAAGGCTTTCGCAACGGCGGTCGCATCCGTGGCGGTCGCGGGCACCATCGCCGCGCCGGCCATGGCCGACGAGACCGCGGTCACGCCGGTCGAGCAGGCCCAGCAGGCCGTCGCCCAAGCACAGGAAGCGGTCGACCAGGCCGCCGCCCAACAGAACGCGCAGCAGCAGGATCAGGTGTCCGCAGCCCAACAGCAGGTCGCTGACGCCAAGGACAGCCTCGACCAAGCCAACACCGGCGTGCAGGACGCACAGCAGGGCGTGGACCAGGCACAGCAGCAGGTCGACCAGGCACAGCAGCAGGTCGACCAGGCCCAGCAGAACGTCGAGAACACCATCAACCAGAACCAGAACGTGCAGCAGGCCACCAATGGCGTCCAGCAGGCGCAGGACAGCCTCGACCAGGCGCACGACAACCTCCAGCAGGCGCAGGCGAAGGCCAACCAGACCGCCCAGAACGCCGACAGGCTCGAGAAGGCCATGAACGACAGCCAGTCCATCCGCGACGACGCCGCCAAGGCCAAGGCCAAGGCCGACAAGGAGGCGCAGGAGGCTCAGGCCAAGGTCGACGCCACCGACAAGACCAAGCTCGACCAGGACACCGCCTACAAGAAGGCCGCCGCCGACAAGGCGCAGGCCAAGGCCGACCAGGCCCAGCAGGCCGCCGACAAGGCCCAGTCGAAGGCCGACGAGGCGAAGGCGAAGCTCGACGAGGCCACCCGTCTGGCAGGCGACGCGAACGATCCCGCCAAGGTCAAGGAGGCACAGGACGCCGCCCGTAAGGCCGGCGAGACTGTCGACGCGGCCCGGAAGTCGCAGGCCGAGGCCACCGTGGCCGCCGCGACCGCGAAGACCGCCGCCGACAAGGCCCAGTCGAAGGCCGACAAGGCGCAGAAGAAACTCGACCAGGCGAACGATGACGCCGCCTCCGCGAAGGCTAAGTCCGACAAGACCCAAGCCGCCTTCGACAAGGCATCCAACGACAAGACCACGTCCGACAAGGCGCTCGACAAGGCGCAGACCGCGAACGAGAAGGCCCAGGGCGAGCTCGCCAAGGCGAACCAGAACGCCGCGGACGCGCAGGCCGCCGCCGACAAGGCGTCGCAGGACGCCGATGCCGCGCAGTCCGCGTACGACGCCGCTGTCAAGGCCGCCGCGGACGCCAAGAAGGCCGCCGACGAGGCCGTCAAGAAGGAGGCGCAGGGCGCTGCCGGCTGGTTCCAGACGGACGACGCGGAGCAGGCGTACAAGTATCTGACCGACTCCAGCGTGTCCAAGTACCTCGAGTACACGCACATCGGAGCGAAGGACGACGCGACCAGCCTCGACAACCTGCTCAGGGCCCTCGACATGATCGACGAGTGCAACAGGCTGCGCGAGGAGAACGGTTTGGAACCGTTGAAGGTGTCCGAGACCGCGTTGGCCATGGCCATGGTCCAGGCCAACTACGCCGCCAACGGCCACTACGGCCACAACTACCAGTACGAGAACACCGGCGAGAACCTCGCATGGGGCCCCTCGGACTGGGATCCGTACGATGGTTGGTACACGGCCGAGAAGGCCAACTACGACGCGGCCGTCAAGTCCGGCGACTATCCGGACCTCGCCGGCCTGTCCGCGTACGACATCAGCCTGAAGTATCCGGACCTGTACCAGAAGATCGGCCATTACCTCAACATCATCAGCCCGGACTACACCGCCACCGGCATGGCCTACAGTGGCTACGGCGCGAACAAGTACAGCCACGGGTTCTCGCAGGAGTTCTTCAACGAATGGAACTCCTACAACAAGAACGACACCGTGTATGACGCGGCCGTGTACCGCACGATGGTCGAAAACTACGTCAACGGCGTCCGCAACGCCCAGTCCACGTACGATGCCGCGTTGAAGAAGGTCGATGAGGCCAAGGCCGCGCTCGACAAGGCCAACCAGACGAAGGCCAGCACCGCCGACGCGAAGACCGCCGCCGACAAGGCCCAGCAGGCCGCAAAGGCCGAAGCCGCCGAAACCGCGAAGATCCTCACCGACGCGACCGCCAAGAGCCAGCGGGCCCAAACCGCGTACGACCAGGCCAAGACGGCGAACGACCAGGCACAGGCCGACTACTCGACGGCCGACACCGCACGCCAGGCCGCCCAGACCGCCTACGATGAGGCCAAGACGGCGAACGACCAGGCACAGACGAACCTCAAGAACGCCCAGTCCGCCGTCGAACAAGCCAAGCAGGCGCTCGACAAGGCACAGGCCGACAAGACCACTGCCGACGAACGAGTGAACATCCTGACCGACGCGGAGAACGCCTTGGCCACCGCCAAAACCAACTACGAGCAGGCCAAGAGCGAAGCCGAACAGGCCAAGCAGGCATCGGAGAGCGCCAAGGCCGACCTCAAGGCCAAGCAGGACGCCTACACGCAGGCCAAGGCGAAGAGCGACAAGGCCGAACAGCAGGTCAAGGATCTCGAGGCCGCGTTGGCCGACCTCAAGGCCAAGACCGACGCGTTGACCGCGGCCCAGAGCGATCTCGACACGAAGATCCAGGCATACCAGCAGGCCGCCACGGCCCGCGACGAGGCCACCAAGCAGGTCGAACAGGCCAAGACCAACGTGAAGAACGCCGAACAGGCGTTGACGGACGCGAAGGCCAAGCTCGAACAGGCCCGGAAGGACGCGAAGGACACCGACGCGGTCAAGGCCGCCCAGGCCGCCGTCGACAAGGCCCAGACGGATCTCGACGCCGCCAAGCAGGCCCTCGCCGCCGCCCAGGCCAAACTCGCCGACGCGAAGACCACGCAGGCCAAGGCGAAGAGCGACTACGACAAGGCCCAGGCCGCATTGGCCGCCGCGATCAAGAACGCGGCCGACAAGAACGGTTCCAAGACCAACGGCGCCTCCGGCCCGCAGATCGAGCAGGCCGGCCTGAAGGCCAGTGAGAAGGCCACGTCGAACGCCGCCGCCAAGGTCGATCAGGTCATGGCGTCCACCGGCGCGAACACGAACGGCATGCTCCTCGCAGCCGTGGCCCTCACCGGCATCGGCTGGACCATGCTCGACATGAAGCGCCGCCGCATGGACGTGACCGCACGCCACGGCAGGCGCTGACCCAATTCCCCCTCCAAACAAACAGGCGGCCGGAACAGGACGACGGAAACCCTTACGACGGTTTCCGGAACTCCCGTTCCGGCCGTTCTCCTTTCCCACGGTCCTGCATCTTGGACTTTCCGTCGGGACGTAAACATTTACCCATGCCCTTCTTTCCGGTCGGAAGGCCGGGCCGAAGCTAAAGCTTTACCACGCAGGCATCCTCTGCCGTGACGTCCATGCCGCTTCATGATGGCAGCCATGTTAGGGGCGTCAGCCTTGGGAACGGGCGAAACGGTCGCAGGACCGAGATTCCCATAGACCCGTTTCGAGCCGGGTCGCCAAGCAGAGGGCAATTTTTCAAGAAAAGATTGGTCTTAAGAAATCGACAAAACGGCACCTTGTCAGTTTTGACAGTTTTTAGTATGCTGGTGGAGTCACGATAGTCGATTCTGGAGGTGGAATATGAGTACCGGTACAACGGAGTTGGAACACTCGCATGTTGGGAAAACCGTCTGCGTCCATTCCCATCATGTTTCACGCAATAACAAGACCCGCTATGCCCTGCGCAACGTCAAGGTTCATCATACGAAGAAGCACATGCCCACTGGAAACACCGCAGCCGCGGCGGGACGTCGTGTCCTGATCGATGCCGACGGCGTCGTGACGGAATTGAACGACAAGGCCTTCGAAGCGGCCATGAACGCGGCGATGGGCGTCATGGGACGTCACCGGATGATTACCACCGGGCAGGCCGCGAAACTGATGAACTGTTCGCCCCGTACCGTCGCCCGTATCCTTGATTCCGGACGGTTGCCCTTCACCCGTAACGGCGGAACCGGACGACGCATGGTCGACGTGGTCGACATCATGGAATACCAGCGTCAGGAACGTGCGCGCATGCGGGAATCCTTGGACGCCATGCGGCGGGCGGCCCGGGAAATCACGATGGACGACGACGAAATGGCCGCCTACGTCGCGCAGTTCGACTGACCCAGAAGGAACCACAACATCATGACCTAACCGGTTGTGTTACTGGACGCCAACGTATTCCCTACCACTTGGCTGCTCGATATCCTCCTCACATTGGACGAACATGAGATCGTCGACGTGGTATGGTCTGAACACATCCTCGACGAGGCGCGTCGAGCAATGGTCGAACGCCAGCATCGCGATCCTGACCGTATAGACTGTTTCCTAGCCTCCATACGTTCCATGAATCCCACGCACTGCATATACGGGTGGGAGCCTCGCGAAACATTACTCGATGAACTACCCGACCCCGATGACAGACATGTGCTCGCCGCCGCTCTGGTTGCCGACGCGGACTACATCGTTACCTACAATCTCAAAGACTTTCCCTTGGAAAAACTCAGTCGGTATTCGATCACAGCCATCCATCCCGACGTTTTCCTGTGCCGCATGCTGGATCGGGACACACGCGGCATGCTGGATGTGATGGACACGGTCGTTTCCAACAAGACCAATCCACCACGCACCATGGGCGAGGAAATGGCCCATCTTAGGAAACTGCGGCTCAACACGTTCTCCGACAGGCTGAAGAGCCTATATTCCGAATAATTCGAACATCCGGCAACCACCAGGCAGACGGCCGGAACAGGACGATGGGACCCATATAAGGGTTTTCCGAACCTGTTCCGGCCTTTTTTCGTTCTTTTCTCTCCTTTGTATCCCATACTTTCCGTAATCCGCATGTTTCCCGACCAACGACGTTCGAGAACCGGAAAGAAAAGCCGTCCCCACACGGCCGCACACCCTCACAATCACCCCCGTAATGGTATCGGACGGAGTGCATGTGGAAAGAACGCGACACAGGGAAACGACAATCCCCACGCAAGGAGGATGAAATGGACACGATCACTGTCATAACCATCATCGCCGTCTTCTGGCTCTCCGGCCTGCTGATGGCATGGAGCATGTGCGTCGTCGCGGCCCGCGCCGACCATCGCCAGAACATGATCCGCCACGCCCGCACGGACGCGGATACCAGCCGGCCGGACACTCGCCATGTGGAATGCGGGGACGCCTCCCCGGCCGACAAGGACCGTCGTCCTCAGTATCAATAACTTTACTGTTGATGAATTGCTTTTGGATGAAAACGCCCAATTAACCCCCTGTCTGATATCGCAGTCGTGTCATGTGGATGGTCTGGGAACGGATCTCCCGTAAGGGATGTTTCATTTCCGGACATGTCCGATTTAGGGAGGAATTATGGCTGCAACTCTTTGCATCCTCGTGCTGATGGTCCTCGCCGCCTCATGCCTGTACGAGGCTTTCGTGTACCTGGCCGTCAAACAGAAAAGCACCTTCGTGGGCCGTAAAACCAAGGACAAGGTGCTCACCATGGGCCGTAAGGCCCGTCAAGGCAAGGCCACCCTGTTCATCGTGCTCGCCATCATCTGCTTCGCGCTGATGATCGTCGCCGGTATTCTGATGGCCCACGCCGGATACAGCGTGTGATCCGGAAGACCATCTCCCGTTTCACCAGCGGACGGCGTACCCGGCCTGTTGCCGGCCGCCGTCCGTTCCGTTTCCCTTCGTTTTTTGTTTGGAGTGAACAGCATGCCGGTCGAGGACCCCGAAGACGAGTATTTGGACGATGACGTCCCGTCGGACGAGCGGGATGACACGGATCCGTTCGTCCCGTTGCTTGAGAATGATGGGCATCGGTTGGGCCGTCCCGCACGTCGCGGCGTCGGCGTGGTGGGTTTCGTGCCCGCGCCGACCAGACTGTCCATTCCCGAACTGGATTGGCTCACGCGCGTGCGTGACGGTGGCGACCGTACCGTACGCGTGCCGGACCACCGGTATTCCCGGTCCGACCGCAACGCGGTCGAGGCGGCGCGCGCCCGCCTGTATTCGATGGTGTCGAAGCAGATCGACCAGACGAAACGCGTGTACAAGGCGCGTCAACGCGACGAGGAAGGCATGCTGCCTTTGGGTTCCTCGTCCCCGTTGGACATGATCACCCGTGATTTCAACGAACGTCCCCTGATTCCCTGGCATCAGACCAGTACGGGCCGGGCGGGCGTGCTCACCACGTTCGTGGCCGGTTCGGGAGCCCAGTTGATTCCCGGACCGCCCATCGGCGTGGACGCGCTTTCACGCGAACTGTTCCAATTCGACTGTTGGGGCACGTACGACGTGCACATGACCACCAGTCCGGACTTGTTCTTCAGCGGCCTGCGCGGCCAGGGCAAAAGCTATTGCGCGAAAGTCCTCGCGGTCCGTGAGATCGGTTTCGGACGCAACGTCATCGTCCAGTCGGACCGGCAGGGCGAGTGGAAGGCCATAGCCCAGGCCATTCCCGGCGGGCAGGTCGTCTCCCCGGCAAAGGCAGTTATCTTAACCCGTTCGCCATGCCCGACATGTCCCACGTGACTTCGGACGAGGACAGGCGCGCGCTCCGCCAGGAGGTCCTGTCGGGCAGGAAAAGCGCCATGATGGCGTTGGCCGAGGCCGTGAAGGAACCCGACCGTCCGTTCCCGTTGGACAAGGACATGCTCTCCCTGATCGACCAGCTGATAGCCAGTTACGATACGGGGCCGATGACGTTGGAGTCGGCCGTGGCCCGCCTGTCCGACTGGGATTGGGTCGATGGCGTGTACAAGAACATCCACGGTTTCGAACATTACCGCGATCTCGCGCGCGAGAAGGCCAGCGAGGCGGCACGCGTGTTCTCCCCCATGGTCGAGGGCGGCACGATGAGCGGCATGTTCGACAAGGAGTCCACAATCACGCTGGATCCGGCCGCGCCGATCATCGTGTTCGACACGTCCGGCCCCGTGTTCCAGGATCCCACGTTGAAACGCGTGTACACGGCCGCGGTCAGCTCGTGGATCGACCGGCTGCTGCAGGCACGCGACGGATTGCGCCGCATCATCGTATGCGAGGAGGCGTGGGACCTGCTGTCCAATCCCCAGCTGGTCGACTCGTTGCAGACCCGGCAGCGTTCCGCGGGCCATTGGGGTTGCGCGACATGGCTGATCGTGCACGGCGTCGCGGACATGACCCAGGTGTTCACGGCTGGCAGTGGCCTGCGCGGCAAGGTCGAACAGTTGATGAACCTGATGGAAACGAAGATTATCTACCGGCAGGGCGGCGAGAACATCCCCCTGCTGAACCAGCTCATCCCTGATCTGAGCGAGGACGAATTGGAACAGATACCACGTTTGGCGCAAGGCTATGGCATCTGGCGTATCGGACACGAGCATCCACGCATGATACTGCCCATCGCCGGCCCCATGTGGGCGCGCGTGTTCGACACGTCAAGCCTGCGCAGGGCGTCTTGAAAGAACGACTGATCGAAACCCGAAGAAGGAGGCCTCCCATGGCACGACATGGGGACACGGATCGCGGATACGACCGTGAGGAATTGAACTCGGACAACCGCCGCAAGGTCATGGACGCGTGGAAACGGTTCGAATCATCGAAGCCGGGCGTATGGCTGAGCCGGCACACGGACCTGCTGGAACGTCTCTCGGACGAGGAAAGCCATCTCGTGGCGCGTGTCGGCGCGATGGCGTGCGTGTTCGCGTTGATCCTCTCAATGGTCTTGTTCCTCGCCGTCCAAGGCGACATGCTCGCATGGACGCTGTTGACGCTGCCCGTGTTCGCGGTCGCGTTCATGGTTGTCATGGCCTTGTGGATCTTCTGGGACGCGTACCGGGATTCCGGCGAACGCGCGGCGGACTGGCTGTCCACGCGTCCCGGCGTGGCCACGTGGCGTCAGCTCGCCGCGGACTATGGGCCGCGCGCCATCAACCGTGACGTGGTCCCGTCCGTCCTGCCGCGCATGCTGGCCGACTTCCGCGACCGGAAACCACACGCCATCCGTCCCCGACCCTGGCATGCCGCATGGTATGTGGGCAGATCGTGGAACATGGAGGTGTGGCTGGGTTCCGAACGGCACATCTACGTATTGGGTCCTACCCGTTCCGGCAAGACCGTCAGCGTCGTCATCCCCGCCGTGGTCGAGGCCCCCGGTTTCGTGCTCGCGACCTCCACGCGAGGGGACATCATCAAAACGACGCGTTACCTGCGTGAATGCGGCGTGAAGGATCGGGTGACCGGCGCGTCGTATGGTGGCCGTGGCGCGGGCACCACGCACATCTTCGACCCGGAAGGCGTCGCGGAGAACGATCCGGATACGCGGCACAACATGAACTGGACGCCTTTGCAGGGTTGCGACGATCCGGCGGTGGCGATGCGCCGCGCGCAGACCATGGTCGCGATCGGCGGCATGGGGTCCGGTTCGAACAACCAGGAGTGGGGCGTGAGCGCGGCCATGTACGTGCAGGCCCTGTTGTACGCGGCCGCGATCGCGGATCGCACCATCAACGACTGCTTCAAGTGGAGCCTGTCGCCGGAGAACGCGCAGGAAGCCGCGGACCTGATCCGCAAGTACACGAACGAACGCGAGATGGACCGTTGGGCCGCGACATTGAACGCGCTGCCGCACGTCGATCCCCGTCAGAAAGGCAGCGAGTGGTTCGGCGTGAAGAACGCGTTCAGCATCCTCGCCGACCCGAACGTGCGCGCCCGCATGAATCTGAGTCCGTCCGATCCGCGACTGATCGACCCGAAACGCATGGTGTTGCGAGGCGACACCGTGTACGTGCTGTCCAAGCCGCGCCGTGATGGCGGCGTGGCCGGCAACGCGGGCATTTTCGTGAGCCTGCTGCTCGACACGTTCCAGGAGGCGTGCCAGGATCTCGCGTTCGACAAGGCGTCCGGTTCGCGAGGCAAGATCGAACCTCCCGCACGGTTCGTGTTGGACGAACTGTCGAACATCGAGAAATGGCCCGGCCTGCGCAACGCCATCACGCAGGGCGGCGGCAACGGCTACCAGCTGATCATCGTGGAGCAGTCCCGCCAGCAGATGGCCGACGAGAAGGACGGATACGGCAAGGCCGTGGAGCAGACCGTGTGGGAGAACTGCCATCGGATCATGCTCAAGGGCGTGTCCGACGACGAGACGTTGAAATGGTGGATCGGCCAGATCGGCACGCATCACCGCACGCGCCGCGAATCCTCCTGGAATCCGGGACAGGGCCCGTTGGGAGGATTGACCACGCGTCACGAACGTGAGGAATCCGTCACCCAACAGGAACTGAGCCTCCTGCCCGTAGGCTACGCGCTCGTGGAACCGTTGGGCCAGGCGCCCGCCTTGGTGCGCATGATCATGTTCATGCGCCGCGCGTGGTGGCGTGAGGGCTTGGAGGACCTGCGCCCCACGGCCACGAACGCATGGCATGAGGATCACGGCGAAAGGACCATCGCATGAGCGACGTCGAAGAATACTTCACCCAGATGGCGGGCACCGACGCCGACAAGCCGGACGCCACGGACGACGCCAAGCATGACGAGACCATGGGAGCAGGCCAGGTCACGGACGTGGCTGGCGGCTTGGAACGCCCGTCGTTCTGGACGGACGATATGGAACGGGAATTCCAGGCAGAGGTCAAGTCCCTGTTCGACGACATGGTCGGCAGACAGCAAGGCGAACTGTCCGTGAGGGACCAGTGCGAGCACGCGTACGAGGAACTGACCGCCACGGTCAACGGCAAGTACAAGGAGCTGACCGGCAAGGACCTGCCGGCCTCCATGGCGCGCAACCTCGACCAGCTGCTCACGCAGATCACCATGGCCCCGCTCAACGAGCCGGAACACGGTCCGGGACTGTGGGCCAAACTCCCCCAGCATTCCATCGCCACCATGGTCGAGGCGCGCCCGTTGGACCTGACCGGCTCGCCCACGCGCATGGACATCGATTTGATGATGCTGCACACCATCCGCATGGGCCGGTTCCTCACCACGCATTACACGGATTGGGCGCAGACCCTTCCCCCATGCTGGATCCGCCACGACGACGTCGTGCAGGAAGTGTATGCGCTCAAATGCTACATGGACCTGGTCGTCGCCAGCCCCAACGGAGGATTGTACGCACCGACGTTGCAGTCGCTCATCCATTCCACGTTGGAACGCGTCAAAGCGTATCTCGCCTCGTCCGAAGCTTCGAACTCCGACCATCGGCATCACCTGTCCGGACCGGAGGAACGCCAGCGGGAGCAGGCCAGGAAGGATGAGTACAAGCATTGGTTCAACCGTGACGGCGGATGGAGCGAGGAACCAGGATTTGACCAGGCATGGCGGTTCTCCACCCCGTCGGAAGGCTTGGACACGATCTGCGACCTGATGACGCCCACCCGCGTCGACGACGTGGACACGGCCGACGACGCCACACTCCGCAATCAGGCCACCCAGTGGCGTTCGGAAATCGACAGCCTGCGCGGCAGCTACGACACGGACCATGCCACGGAGCATCTCGCGCAGGCCGCGCAGGACGAGGAGACGATCCGCCGCGTCTGGCTGTCCTACACGGGACGTGAACGCGAAAGCCGCGACCGGCTCGACCGCGCGGCCACGTCCGCCGCAATGCTGATGCGGGACACGGACCGGTCCAAGCTCCTGTCCGACAAGGACCGTCGAAACCTGAACGACCTGATCGGCCGAGCCCGCATGATCCTCCACGCGTATGGCAAAACCCACTTGGACGAGAACTACAAGCCGTGCAGCATCGGCCTGCAGGACGATCTGACCGCACGCCTGGAACGCATCGTGCAAGGCGATCCCGCCGGAGTGTTCGACCGTTGCGAACGCATGATCGACCAGATGGACGCCACGTTCGCACGCGGAAAGGAGCCAACCGATGACCAGCGAACAGCCTAGCCTGTTCGACCAGTTGACGCCGTCCGACGCGTTGAGGGACGACCTCGACTGGCTCGACTCGCTTCAGGAGACGAAACCGTCCACACCGCCGCGCAAGCCGAAGAACCGCCGTTCCAACCGGAAGCATGATATCGAACCGGTCCAGCATGACGACAAGCATGAAACGACGACCGCTCCCCCAACCGAGACGACAGTCCCCGCCACGGTTCAGGACACGTTCGCATTGCCTCCCGTATCCGAAGGCGCGACAGACACGACGCCGGTTCCACAATCCACAGGCGTCGAAAACGACCAGACGGCGGAACGTCCGGAACCTTCCATGCCATCCAGCGACGCCCGTCCCATGCCGGCGGTCCCACTGCCTCCACGTCCGGCCATGGAGGATGCCAACGTTCCGGACGAGGCGGAGGACACTCTCGCCTCCATGGTTCCGGTCGGAGATGAAACCCCATCCGACATTCCACCCGCGAAAACGGAAACGGGAACCGACGGCATCAGGACGGCCGTGAGCCTGCAGGACGTGGCCGACCCCGACGGACCGTCCGAGGACGCCAGGACGATGGTTTGGGTGCGTCGTGGTCTCATCGGCGCCCTGGCGTTCATTCTTCTGCTCGTCCTGTTCGCGCTCATAGGCTCCCATTCGGCCGCCGTCAGACAGCAGGCGTCGGCCGAACGGTTGCAGACCTCCATGAGCCAACTGTCCACATGGACCGGCAAGGCGAAGACCACGATCAAGCAGGCGGATCGGATCGGATTGAAGGATACGGACGACACCGATTCCCTCCGCCGTCTGATCGACTCGAACGGCAGGCTCATGCGCCCCGACCGGACGGGACTGTCGGAAAACGCATCGGAACAGCTCGCCGCCAAGGCCGACAAGGCCACGAAACGCACCCGCACGCTGACCAACAAGATTGGCCGCCTCGTCAAGGAAAAGCCGTTGACGGACGCGAAGAACAAATGCCATACGGCATTGGACAAGGCGTCGAAAGCCTCCAATGATGCGAAACCATCCGACGATGCGACCCGTACGGCGAAAGCCACATTGGACAAGCTCATCGCGCAGGCCCGCAAACTCGACAAGAAAACGACCATCGACACGTGGACCGACATGGCCGCCAAACTCGACAAGGCCCGCGAAAACCTCGCCCGCGCATTGGACGCGAAAACCAAGGCCGACGAGGAAGCCAAACGCCAGGCCGAAGCGCAGGAGCAGCAGCCGCAACAGGCCACGCCGATACCAACCCCAGCACCGACACCCACGCCGCAATACCATGGTTCGTCCGGCGGCTCCGGCTCCACGACCGTGCCCCGCGGCAACAATGGCGGCAATGCGAACAATGGCGGCACCGGCAACAGCGGCGGATCGTCCGGCGGGAACTCCGGCGGATGGTACGTGCCACCGGAAACCCCTGACAACAGTCTGCCGAACAACGATTCAAGCCTCTGAGCAAAGGAAGACCAATGGGAAAGAACAATCCACGCAAACCGTCCTCACCCGAAGCGAAGAAACAAGCCGCCATCTGGTGCGCCATCGCGGTCATCGCCGTGGCCGTCATGATGCTGATGGCCAACCCATGGAAACATCAGCCGGCCACGACGGCACCCCAGGCCAATTCGGCCACCCAGACCCAGTCCGATGCGAAGCACAAAGCGAAGGCAAAGAAAAGGGGAAAAGCAGCGTCCACGTCCGACAGTCTGGAACAGAAAGCCCAGACCATGTTCACCGGTGACGCGGAACAGATTTCGAACGACGTGCGCGACCTATTGAACGCGCCCGAAAACTCGAACGTCGACACGCTTTCCACCCTGCTGTACCGACACGGACGGCAGGACCTCGCCGAAGCGACCGACCTGTACGACGCGATCGGACAACAGAAGGACATCGACACGATCCGCGCCCTCGCGCGCGAATGGTATCCGCAAGCCATGTGCGCCGCGATCGAAGCACGCCGTTCGGACCTCTCGGACGGATTGGACAACACCGCGAAATCCGTGGAAACCATCCAACAGGACAACCTGGAGAACACGCAGGGATGCGGCGACATCAAAAACGCGTACGAAACCGCGAAACAGCTCGTGGACTCCAAATCGGATGATTACGACGCTTTGACCAAAGCCCAACAGGATCTGACCGCCGCTACAAGCGGATGCGCCACCAACCTAGATCCGAAAGACCTCGAGAAAGTGTTCGGACAGCCACAGGGAACCCTCAAGGAAGACAAGGAGTAGGAAAACATGACCACCACGAACAACCGCGCATGGAAAGCACTACTGCCACAAAACGGCATGATCGGCATGAGCCCACAGGTCGGCAGGGTGAAGATCCCTCCCATCAGCGTCCGCCAAACGTTGAACCTGACCGGAGGCAGGAAAATCAAAGCAGTGAAGGCATGCTGGCTCGAAAAAGATTCGGCCAGATTCGTCACACTTGTCCCCTCGACGGGAAGACTCCGCCTGGAAATGGACTCGTTGAAAGGCAGCGAAACCATCGAATTCGTGGGACATTCACGTGAATGGCATGACATGTCGGGACAAAACTACTTCGTGGTCATCGTCACCGACATGGACATCATCTGCCCTAAACCAATTCCTTTGACAAAATGAAATGAAAAATGTAAGGGCGGATGCCTATTTAAGTCATCGAAATCCGCCCTTTAGCTACCAACTAATCTTCGTTATCAATGTCTTGAGGGTATTCATCATCGCGATTGTCAAGCATGTCATCAAATTGATGTTCGAGGTTTGCGTACTGACGTTCGGCCTTAATACGCATATTTCGCGCTGATTCCATTTTTCTAACGATTTCTTTTTGCTTCTTTAGATCTGCCGGATACCAGACTTGAATCGCTTCAAAATCCTCCTTTTGAGTTCTACGTCTGTTGCTATGACCTGTTGTGATTGCCCGGAAGGCTCGACGATAGTATCTGCTTCTGAATAAAACGGCAAGAAATTCGGGAATGACTTCTTTGCTTGTAAGTTTATATATTGGGTATTCCTTGGTTACTATCGCATCATCGAATTCATCGCCGACTACGGCGATGCAGCCTTTCCACAAGTCGATAGACGAGAAAACGACATCGCCCTTCTTGGCTTGGTACCATTTCGAAGAGCTTCCTTCAAAATACATACCCAACCATTCAGGATAGTTGCGTCCCTTGCCTGCCTCTCTCGGACGAATATCCCCAGTCTGAGAGAGTGTCATAACTGTAAAAAGTTCATCTGGGGTGTTTTCTGGCTGTATGCGATCTTCCCGTTGCACCATTAGCTCAGAAACAGACTTGCTAAGCCATCCATCGGGAACTGAAATTTTTTCATTGGCTTTGAAAAGATGATATTTAGGATCCAAACGATGGCTATTATGCGCGGACCAAACCTGGCTCATCCAAAATGCCGCGTACTTGTCTGAATTGACGTAGTCTCTTGGTGATTTTAGAAAATCTCTATATTCGCCAAGAATAGTACCTGTTTGGTCCTTTGCTAATCTGTCTCCTGTTTCAAGGGAATACAAATCGTTTTCTCCGCCAAGAAGTCCAACCGTAGTGTATCCAACATGATCCGCTTCTGCCATGAATACTTGGTAATCTTGCTCGCGGAGGATAACCGATATTGCTTCATTCGCGTTCATACCAGACTGAATTAATTCATCATTCCTGACGTCAAAAAGCGCTTTCTCCTCTGACGTATATTTTTGGAAGAATAGAATAGAAGTCTTATTCTGTGCTCCGGACTTTCTGAAGGCATAGTCAGGCAATGAAACCACTGCTGTCACTCTGCCTTCGGTAAATAGAAAACGTCTCGTCTGCGGACAATTTGATGCATTACCTTGATTATTGAGGACGCCATCCGGAAGAATAAGCGCCATTCTTCCGCCAGGTTTAAGCATTTCGACGGACCGTTCCATGATGATTTGCTCGGAAGCAACGGAGGACATATTCTGCGCTAATTTAAAATTCTCAAGCTTATTATCTCCAAGTTGGTCATCATCTCCAGCTCTAATGATGTCGCCGAACGGAGGATTCCCAATGACCACATCGAAGCCACCAGATGACTTGACGGCAAGCTCGGGATTGGTATAAGCGGAATCCAAGCAACTGCGATCGCCCTCGATATTGGTATGTCCGTCATGATGGAGCAACAAATTAATCTTACAAATTCGAGCAAGAATTTCATGTATTTCAATACCGAAAACTTGCGTTTGAGCAAAATCTGATTTAACTCTTTCTTGGCTTGACCGACTTCTGTAATTATCGTCGATGTCGTTCCATACTTTCAACAATGCTTCGAGCAGGAAACCGCCACTGCCGCATGTGGGATCGATAATGTAATCATTTTCTGTCACATTTAACATATGGACTACGAAACGAGCGAGAGGACGCATGGTAAAATATTGACCCAATTCACCTCGGAAAATCGAGCCAAAGAAAATCTCAAAAGCAGCACCAATATTGTCAACGGATGTGTCTGTAACGCTTACATCTTCCAAAGTCTCTACAATTTGAACTATCTTTTTATCGGGAAGATTGATAGAAACTCCCTGTTTGAAAATGGTCTGGTCGTACCGGCAAGCCCTTTCAAATAGATCACAAACACGAGATGCCACACGAGTTTCAGTTTCATTTGCTCCGATTTGGAATTGTCTCGGTTCTCCGTTTCGCGTCTTACGCTCATCTTCTACTTTGGCAAGCATGATCTTGCTCCACTCGTCAAAAGATTGAAGTGGGTCGCGTTTCCCTCCCGCCCATATAATTGAGTGAGATTTTCTGACCTTATAGCCTAATGTTCTTGCGTCAGTAGGTTTTATATCATTTTCAGTGCCGGCGATAAATCGATATTGAGGCGTGTTGCCGTACTGATCAGGAATTTCCGATCTGCCACCTCGCTTATTAATCTCCCTTTCCATAGGAGCGTAATTCGCTACGTCGTATAATTGAGAAGACCTGTAGTTGTCGAATAATGCGTAACGCGAACGGAGGGAATTGGCATTCCCGAAAAGCTGCTCAACAGCTTGTTTGCGTTCTTTTTCCGACAAGTGTTCTTTCTTGTTTTCGACCACAAGATACGGTCTATCGCATCTGTCTGTTTCAAATACAACGATATCAGCGTGATCTTCTGGCGTTCGCCTAGGAACCTCAACTTCGAGTCTTATGCAGGAAGGCTCGTATGCTTTTTCATATACTAAGTACGCAAGCGTATACGCCCGCACTTTCTCTTCAGGATCATTCCAATTATATTCTTTTCTTCGGTTAACGTTATAGGTAATTCGGGATCCGTTTATAGAGAATAGGCCTCTTCTAATACCTTTTTGAATAAGTTCAAGTTCAAAGAAGTTAATCTCGTTTGTTTTCTTTTTCATCAGTCTCTCACTTCTGGCTTCGTCCTCGGTCATGCTTTCTGTCACTTTCATCCTTCTTGGTTGGTCTCTTTGTTCTTCTGTAGGTATCTGTATATGGTGGTTCGGCTGACATGCATCATGGATGATATCTGTCCCACCGTCACCGAACGGGATTCGTACAAGCGCCGCACTTCCTTGGCCTGTTTCTCGTCGAGGCTTGATGGTCGTCCGCCTGTTCTGCCCCTTGCTCTTGCGGCTTCGAGTCCGGCGCGGGTGCGTTCGCGGATTAGATCCCGTTCAAATTGGGCCAATGATCCAAAGATATTGAATATGAGCGTGCCGCCTGGAGTGCTCGTGTCAATCGATTCGGTCAGCGAATGGAACTGCACTCCCCTCGCGTCGAAGTCGTTAATGAGTTCGACAAGATTCTGCAGGGACCGGCCGAGCCTGTCGAGTTTCCAGACGACAACGGTGTCGCCTTCGCGTAGCAGGTCGAGCATGTGGTCGAGTTCGGGACGGTGCGCCTTCGCTCCAGACGCCACGTCGGTGAAGATCCGATCGCAGCCGACTTTTTCGAGCGCGTCCTTCTGCAGGTCAGTAGTCTGGTCGCCGGTGCTGACCCGCGCGTAGCCGTATGTCATGCTTGCCATGTGTGCCATGGTACCATTACCCGTCAGTCGGCTCACCTTGTGCGACATTGATTTTGAAACGGGTTTTGGAACGCTTTTAACCGTCAAATCGAAGAATCTGAAGCATTGCATAGCTTTGTTTCAAAAACGGACGTTTTCGGAATGCGTATAAAAATGCGGCGGCGCACCGTATAAACGTTTTCCGGCCTATAGCAAACGGATAACTCGATTCCAGAACACATCAATAGATCAAAACGCGATGCAACACTTAGGAATCGCCCTCATGGCTCAAATCGTACGCAACATTTGACGTCAAATGTTTTTTGCCAACTATAATTGCCTTGTGAGAGATGTGAACAAGGATGACGAGCCGCTGATCCTGCCTTCTGCGTTCAAGCACGGGGTGTCGGAGAACGACATCCTGCATGCATGGCGCGAGGCTCGGGGACCGGTAGACATCAACTACGACAGGACCCCCCACATACATGTACGGGCGAGTTCTAGTGATCGTTGCAACACCTGACCTACCGCAAGGAGGGTCAGGTGACCAGGAGCCACCGAAACGAAGACCGTGACGGGGAACGCCGTTGGACGTTCAACGGCGTCGAATATCCGACGAGGAAGCTGATGTGCGCGGCGAAGCGCGAGGAGTACGTGCGTCTGCTGGACGAGGAGGGCATGAACTTCACCCAAGCTGCCCATGCGGTCGGGGTCTCCAAGCGCACCGGCAAGGTATGGCGCAACGGGCGCACCCGCGCCACCGGGAGGAACGAAAAGGCAAGCATGGACTGGTATCGTTCCACCATGGACAAATCCAAACGGATCCACGCGCGCTACCTCAATCAGGAGGAGCGCATCCTGATCGCCGACCGGCTGCGCCTGGGCGATTCGATCCGCGCCATCGCCCAGCTGCTGGGACGCAACCCCGGCACGGTCAGCCGCGAGGTCGAGCGCAACAGGAACCCCGGGACCGGCGATTACGAGCCCTACCGCGCCCAGCAGAAGGCGGCCAAGGCCGCAAACCCCGTTTCCGCGAACCCATGGTCATGATCTCGGAGCGACCCCCGGAGATCGAGGACCGGGCGGTCCCGGGCCACTGGGAGGGCGATCTCATCACCGGCAGCCGCAACAAAAGCGCCATCGGCACGCTCGTCGAGCGCACCACCAGGTTCACGATCCTGCTGCACCTGCCCGACGGGCACGACGCCGAACACGTCCAGCAGGCCATCATCGACAAGATGCAGCACCTGCCCAAACTCCTGCGCAACAGCCTGACCTGGGACCAGGGAGCGGAACTCGCCCTGCACAAACGGATCGGCGCCTCGCTGGACATGGCCGTCTACTTCTGCGACCCGCACTCCCCGTGGCAGCGCGGCACCAACGAGAACACCAACGGGCTCCTGCGCCAGTACTTCCCCAAAGGCACCGACCTATCCGTCTACCCGGAGGACTACCTCGACGCGGTCGCCGAGGAACTCAACGACCGGCCACGCAAAACCCTCGGGTTCATGAAACCAAGCGAGAAGATCATCGAACTGCTCGACGCCGCGTGATAACCTCAACAACCGACAACGTGGCCATGGAAGGCCACTCAAACCTCAGGTGTTGCAACCACCACTAGAATCCACCTCTGTGGTACGCTATGATTATTCCTGCAAAAGGGGGAGGAATATATGAAGAATAAAATGTTGTTATCGGCTGCCTTGATCCTGAGTGTTTCGATGGCTTTCCCACAAGCGGCTGTTGCGTCGCAGAATCAGTCGGAAGCTCTTGATACTGACCTGCGTCAAGTCCTGTCTGAATATTCAACTTCTCTTAGAGAGAGCTACTATGCTCCGGAAAATTCACGGTCCCTATCCACACTTCCTTTTAACGCCAATGATCAGCTTAATGATGGTCTCGTGACAACTGATACGAATATCAACACAAAGGTTCGTACTGTTGAAAAAACTGAGAACGGTTACGATCTTCATGTGGATGTCACTCTTTCCACCGAGTTGGAAGCTGATTCTGGAACGGAGATTTATCTTGCTGGCAAACGGACTGACTCCATGCAGAACAGTTGGACGGACGAGCATGTTCTTCATGTTGTTCCTGATAGTGGCTCCTCGTCTGGATACACAATTACCGCAGATGAAGTTGTAGAGCCCGATGAGGAGACCTCTTCGTTCACGGCTATGGATTCTTCGATAAGTAACGAGAGAACTCCGGCTTCGTTGGATAGAGAGCAATCTTCATTCAACTTGGAAGAGCGAAAGCTAATGGAGTCGCGCGCGGATTTCGGTGAGAACTCAGATGGCCTGAACTATATAAAAGCCACGAATTACGCAGACAAATGGACCAAAAATAACGAAATGAATCCGGCATACCCGGTATTCAGTCAGAATTGCGCAAATTTTGTATCACAAGCCATCCATGAAGGCGGTAAGCACACGCACCCAAGACTGTGGTTTTACTCCACATCCGTACCAAGCCTAACAGCCAAAGGCTGGATGAACGCGGATTCGAACTACACATACATGAAACATTACACTAACAGTTTCACCAGCCTGACTAACGTTTGGAAGGCATGGCAAGGCAGCCTTCTATACGTAGATTGGAGTTCAAACGGCAGCATCGATCACACTATGATTGTGGTCGGAGTAGTGGTGAAGGACGGTAAGGCCAATCCGGTCATTGATCAGAAAAGCAACAACCGTTATCAGATTACGTTGACGCAATCCTTGAAATACGCCCATGACAACGGCCATAACAACATGACTTGGTACGGTCTTCAGTACAGGTACGACTGATGGATATCCCTGAACTCACCCTACAGTCCGACCGGAAGCGGATTGTCAAATGGATCTTCAGGTTCGTTGCCAGTTATCTTGTGCTGCTTTCCCTGTCGTATCTCCTCTTGTCTCAGGCCCAATCATCTTGGACGAACACGGAGGTGTATTGGGAGGAGGCGTCAGGGGTCGCGGTGGATGTGGACGATTCGGCATCGTTGCGAGAGGCTGTTCGAATCGTAGGCGAAAGGCCTACGCTGCCTGAAGGAGGTGACGATATGCCTATCATCCGAAGCCTCGCCGTATGGAACGTTTTGAGGACATGGGTCAAGGTCCGTGAAAGCGAGAATCGGCTGGAGATAGCCGTCATGGGACAGATGGAGTGGGTTCATGCTGTTCTTCAGGCGGAATCACAAATGGGTGATAGCACAGACGATTAGCGAGACTTAAGGTGATTGAGAGATTGGCAAGTGCGGATTTCAACATGAGCCAAGATGCGGTTCGACGTCGCTGCTACCGTGCACGCAAGGAGTGTGAGGCGGAGGCTTCTTTGACTGCGCGGCAGGCGTCGGTGTGTGTACGGGTTGTTTGAATCCCGAAGCCATGAGTCGAACCCGCTTTCGGTAAGCGTATTCCCATCGAACGCACCGAATTTGACGAACCTGTTTGTCACATCAATCTATATTCCAAAATCAGGGCCATTCATTCTCTGATGCCGATCGGGATCCATACCGGGATTTGGTTCCGGAAGACTCATCGCGTTGTGCATCGGTTCTGTGGCATGGAAGCCCTTACCATCCCTGACTCTGTAAATCATGTCGATGCGCTTCACAAGTTGGTTTCGGATGGAATAAAACCAGCGGTACTTTGCAATGGGTTTCAGGTATGGACCCTATCGTATTCGACGAAAAGACAGGGCCATTTTGGATTTCTCGGCCCTGTCTTCTTTTTGTTTTCGGACGACGTCACTCGCTCTGCTGCGTTTGATCGGACTGCGACGGAGCCTGGGTCTGTTGTGCGGCTTGCGTCTGCTGGTTGGCGAGCATCTGCTGTTGGATGAGCACGCTGTTGGTCTGCGCGGTGTACTGCTTCTCGGCCATGCGCATGCTTTCCTCATGACGCAGCTGGTCGGCGTCGGCGAACACGCGGGACTGAATCTCCTGTGCGAGGCTCATGAGCTTGTCCTTTTCGAGGATGCTCACGGTGATGTCGTTCGCGCCGCCGGACGGATCGCGGAAGGTCAGGGTGGCGCTCATCACGTTTGCGAAGTTCGCGACGGCGATGAGCAGGCACACGATGGCGGCCAGGGCGTTGGAGTCGAACATGCCGAAGCCGACGAACAGGAAAAACAAACCCCAGACGAGACTGCCGAGGTTGAATTTCGTGTTCGTGTCGACGCTGGCGATGTTGCGCAGTGGGATGGTCTTGGTGGACGCGCCGAGCGGGATCAGGCCGAACAGGGTGTTCGGCGCCCTGTATTGCACGCGCGTGCTGGACGCGGCGATCGAGGTTTTGAGCCAGAAGATGATCACGCTCGGGCTGAATCGGTCGCCGACGATGTTCTTCTCGCCGGGCGCGTAAGTGAATTCGGTCATGGTCTGTGCGGTTTCGGCCATGTTCTTCTCCTTTGCTTTGTGTTGTGTTTGTTTTTCTTATCCCCTTCCCGCTTCCCGTATGGTGTTTGGGATGAGGAAACAGTCTGATGGTTTCCGGTCCGATGTCCTATTGGCGTATGGCGGACGGAGGTCTGAGTTTTTCGAAGTCCTGTCGGCCCATGCGTCGTTTCGCCCGGGTCCAGAACTCCCTGAGTTCCCTGCCGTCGTATGCCGCATGCCGGCTTCCGCCCGTCGTGCATGCGCTCATAATTCGAGTCCCGGATCGTTCGGGCCCGCCACTGCCGTATCCTGGTCGATGGCCGGATCCGGCAGTGGAACGTCCGGCTGGATGCTGGGGAATTCCAGTAGATCCCTCTTCGGAATGGGTGATTCCTCCGATTCGACGCCGAGCCGGTAGATCCGTTCGAATTTCTTGCCTAGGTATTCGCCGTCCGTTGTTTTCTCCATGACGGTGCAGTGCAGCACGTCCGGGATGAAGACCTCGCTCTCGTTGCGCACGCCTCCCCTGCTGCCGACCATCGGCACTCCCTTTGAGGCGCCTTCGATGATGAGGAGGATTCCACCCGCTCCGAGCCAATGCGGGGTGGTGACGGTCGTGGACAGTCCCGGCCCCATGGTCACCCGGTCTCCCTCGTTGAAATCCATCAGGGCGAGATAGTCGTTCGTTTCCGGGGTGTCATAGTCCTTGAAGCTTCCCGTGGCGAGTGTGCGCAGCAGTTTCAGCTGCGGGTCGAACTGTTGGACCTGATCCTGCCGATATGCCTCTTCGGCGGCCTTCCTGCCCCATGGGGTCGGTGGCAGCATCCCTTCAGGATTGTCCTGCGGAACGAGACGCATGTACGACGTCCCATCGGTTATTCCGGTTTGGTGGCTGACGCTCTCCCTGTATTCCGGGTCGGTGTCCAGGGATTGTTCGATCAGGTCGAGCATGGATTCCAGGGAGTTGGTGGAGGTGGCCTTGTCGGCGACGATGTTGAAGTCTTCGAACAGGTCTTTGGAGAGGCTCCCCAGCCGGTATTTGTCTTCTAACACCAGCCGGCGTTCGTCTTCGAGTTCGGCTTTCAAAAGGTTGTAGTGATGCTTCTTCCCGAAGGACCATGCATGTTCCGGCGCGGTCGCCGTCATTTCCTCTTCCAGGCTCTTCACCGTCCGGTTCCGTTCCCGCAATTGGCCGGACAATGCTCTGATGGTTTCGATCCGTGTTTTCAGCTCTTCGGTTTCGGACATTGGGGCCGATCCTTCCTCTTTTTCGTTCCAGCCGGTTCACGTGTGGTCCTGCCGATATCGGAACGGGCCGGATGGGATTGGCTCCCGTTCCGGCCCGTCGTCCTCTTATTCGAATGCCCTACGTCACATGCCGATTCCCGGTCCGGCGGACACATCATCGGATGGGTCGATGCATGGGTCGGGCATTGGAACGTCGGTCGTCTCCGCTGCTGTGGGGAAGGCGGACGGTTCGGATGGGTCGAATTCCACGGTCACGCTTGTGGCTTGGGCTTCGGCTGGCCCGTCGGAGTGGTATGAGGCTTCGGCGAGGTCGGCCTGCGTGTCATGTTCGTCCTCTCCGGCCGGCGCCGTGTCCTGGCCGTTCTTGATTTCCAGGTTCATTTTGGCTATCTGGTCGGTGAGGTCGTCGTACTCCTGCTGGCCTTCCCATGGCGTGTTCAACGCGTTCCACGCGCTTTCCAGATTGGCTTTCGCATTGTCGAGTCTGACGCGGAGGCCTTGCGCCGTGTCGGTGTTGTTGGCGATGATCCGGTCGAGCTGTCTGATGACGTTGTCGGCGCTGTTGTTGATGTCGGGCACGCTGGTGCCGGCCCAATGCTCATGCTCGCCTTTCAAGCCGACGAACGGACGGAACGCGTTGATGCCTTTGACGGCCATGTTCTTCGACGCGACCATGACGGTCAGCCCGCAGTATTCGCCGACTTCCATCGTCTGCCCGTGGTCGAGCCGGTGCGTGATGCCGACGAGGTCGTGGATGGCCTGCTTGCGGTCCGTGATCGGACCGTCGCCGAGATCAAGCCCGCATACGCCCTGGGCGAGATGCTGGTCGCGGATCTCGACGGCCTTGTGGAATTTCGGCTCGTCGTCCACCGCTTCCCCGTGGAGTCTTTCGAGGTTGTCCACGGTCGGCTGCAGTTGCATGTCGATCTTGAAACGGATCGACCTTTGCTGGTCCGCGTGGGCGCGTTTGAGCAGTTTCATCTGCGTGAGCTGGTTCTCGAGCTCCATGCGTTTGACGATGTTCGGGTCTCCGGTGGCGATGGCCTTCATGTCGGCGAGGCTGAGCACCGTGGAGTCCACGTCGGACGCTTCGCGTGACGGCGAGCCGGAGCTCATGATCTGGCTGATGAACCGGGCCTTGCGCTCGACCGTCTGGAACATGTAGCTGTCGAACGTGCCGACGGTGACGTACCGGTAGTCCTGCGCTTTGTCGAACATGTTGCCCTGCCTGCGGACACGTCCCTGGCGTTGTTCGAGTTCGGCGGGCTTCCATGGACAGTCGAGGTCGTGGATGGCGAAGAGCCTGTCCTGCACGTTCGTGCCGGTGCCCAATGTTCCGGTCGAGCCGATGAGCACACGCACGTCGCCTTTGCGGACCTTCTCGAACAGGGCCTGCTTCTTCTGCGGGTCCTTCTCCTGTGCGGCGAACATGATCTCGTCCTCGGGGATGCCCAGGTCGATGAGGCGGCGTTTCAGATCGGATTGGATGTTCCACTTGCCGGACGCCGTGGTGGACGAGTCGCAGAACACGAGCTGCGTGGCCTTCTCTGCGGCATGCTCCTGCCATATCTCGTGGATCTTCTCGGCGCAGACCTGCACCTTGCCTCCTTCCATGGGTTGGATGTCCGGATCGGACACGTCGAGCAGTTTCGGGTCGAGACTGACCTTCCTGCCGTCGTTCGTGATGTTGAGCATGTTGTCGTCCGACGGGTCCACGGCTCCGTCACGCACCAGTTCCGCCCTTTGCACGAGCGCGTCCACGGCCTGTTTCTGCGCTTCGGTCGCCTCGACGGCGACGGAGATCACATCGCAGTCGGGCACGTCCAGGTCAAGCTTGTCGGCGGTCAGCAGGTCCGCGTAGTCGTGGAACGTGCTCATCAGTTCGGGCAGGTTGTGGAATTTCGCGAACCGTTGCTTGATCTGGTATCCGCTGCCTTCCGGCTTGACCTCGACGCTTTCGACGATGCTGCCGTACGTGTTGGCCCAGCTGGTGAACGCTGCCACGCCCTGGGCTCTGAGTAGGTCGGGCGCGAGATAGCGTTGCATGTTGTACAGTTCGGCCATGGAGTTGGACACCGGCGTGCCGGTCGCGAACACGATGTTGCTTCCATGTCCCGTCTCGCGCAGGTACTCGCACTTGTCGAACAGGTCCTCGCATTTCTGCGCGGCGGCGACGTCCACGCCGGGCACGCTGATCGTGGTGGCGATGGCGAGGTTTTTGTACTGGTGCGCCTCGTCGATGAACAGCATGTCCACGCCGAGGTCCTCGAAGTCGATCCACTCCTTGTCGCCGCCGCCGCGTAGCGCCTGGAGTTTCCCGTCGACGCGCATGCGGTCCCTCTCGGCCTGTTTGACGGTCCGGTTGAGGTTCTTCTCCATCTTGCCGATCTCGTCCTTCAGCTTCTTCGCGGAGAAGTCGTTGCCGACCGCTTCCGCGGTATCGATGCTGTCGAGCATTTCGGCCTTGCGCCGTGAGAAGTACCTTTCGCGGCGTTCGGGACTGACGTGCATGCGTTGGAACGTGTCCTGCCTTACGATGACCGCATCCCAGTCGCCGGCCGCGACCTTCGCCCAGAAGCGTGCCGCGCCCTTGCCTGCGCCGTCGGCCTCCGTCATGGACAGGATGTTCGCGTCCGGGTAGAGCGTCAGGTAGTCCTTCGCCCATTGTTCGGTCAGATGGTTCGGCACGACGATCATCGGCTTGGCGACACGGCCCAGACGTTTCGCCTCGTGGCATGCGGCGACGCCGGTGAATGTCTTGCCGGCGCCCACGACGTGTGCGACGAGCGTGCCTTCCTTGGATTGCAGGATCCTCGCGACGGCATTGCGCTGATGGTCGTACAGGTCGATGTCGGTGCTGATGCCGGGGAATGTGAGGTAGGAGCCGTCGTATTCGCGCGGGTGGATGCGGTTGAACCGCGTGTTGTACACGTCTTCCAGCATGCGTGTGCGCGCCGGATCGGTCCATACCCATTCGGTGAACGCCTGTTCGACGGTGTGGCGCTTCTGGTACAGCAACGCGGTGGCCTGCGCGTCCCTGACCCTTTTCTTTCCGGTCGGATCGTCCGGATCGGGTTTGGTGAGGTTGCTGGTCGTCGCGTTGAGCGCGCCGGACACGACCTCGAACGGGTTGCGTCCCGCTCCGATGCCCAGACCATATTTGCGGATGGTCTCCTCGTCGAGTTTCGAGGCGAGCGACGCGTTGACCTGCCAGTTGCCGGTCGTCTCGTCATGGCTGACCGAAAGGCTTCTCATACCGCCGTCGGTGATGTCGGGCTGGGTTTCGAGTCCGAACGTTTCAATCATGAAGTCCCGGATCACGCCGGTCGGGATCCACGCTGAGCCGAGCTTCGCGGTGATGTCGTTATGGGTGAGTCGGACTGGCATCGACTGTTCGAGCCGTCCGCGTAGCCTTTGCAGGCTCTTGAGCCGGTCCATGTCGGCCGGTTCGGCCGGATGGGCGCGCATCCACGTGGCGCGCCTGTCCCTCCACTGTTCCAAGCCCCCCATGTCGACCACTTCATCCAACGGTTTGAACGTCTTCTGGTTCCATGAATTGTAGCGTCCGTACCGTTTCTCGACGGTCGGATGGGCCAGTCGGTCCGCATCGGCCGCGTATAGGTATTCGCAGGTTTCCGGATGGGCGCGCAGTTCCTTGGCCAAGGCGAGGTAGTCGCACTTGGCTTCCCTGTAGTAGCCGTGGTCCTCCACCTTCCACAGGCTTGGATCGGTGATCTTGCGCAAGGCATCTTGTACCGGGCCATGTTTGAAGCCGCTGGTGTTGAGGATCGTGGCGATGGTCCTGTCGTCGATGGCCTCGGGGTCGGCCGTGACGGCCTTGTACAGCATGCGCATGGCGCTGTTGGATGTTCCGTCGTCGTCGCTTGACCAGCCGCTGTCGAAGACCTCGTAGAACAGACTGTTGCCTTTGGGTTGTTGGGCGTTCCAGTTTTTGTCGAGCAGTTCCACGCCGGGCTTGCAATCATCCAGGAACATGCAGGCGAAGGCCCTTCTCTGTCCGCGCCCGTACTCTTTGAACTCGTTGGAGAACCATGGGGCTTCGGCCACGGACTTGTTCGCGTGGATCGGGTCGGTGGCGCTCTGCCATGCTCCTGCCTGGATGAGTTCCCTACGGCAGCTTTCCACGCGCGAGGGCGGTGTTATGACCTGTATCCCGTTTTCGGCGAGCCATGCGCGTACACGTTCCTGTTCGGGCTCGTCGACCATGGCACGCAATAGTCCGTCGACATGGTCGAGTTCGCCTCCCACGTCGCCGGACAGGTATTCGTCCGCCGGCAGTGGAGTGCCGTCGTCCGGGTCGGTGACGATGAGGTCGCCGAGCCGTGCGACGGTTTCGAGATCGTCCCGGGTACCGAGCAGGTGGCCGATGAGGTCGAGGTCCACGTGTCCCACGCGATCGAGGCTGATGGCCAGCGCTTCGACGGGTTCGCCCACATGCTCCGGCATGGGAGGCATGGGCGTGACGACCCTCTTGGAGAGCATGTCGCCTTTGGCTTCGAAACCGTCGGAGCCGGTTTTCTCCAACGTGTAGAGCTGGTTGAGGCTCGGATCGGAATTGTTCGGGTCGAACACGCGCAGGTTCTCTTTGGAGTTGAGCCTGCCGTAGGATGCGGTGAACCGGTCGTACGCTTCGTCGAGTTCCCTGATGCCTTGGGCAACGGCGTCGTCGGTGGTGTCCGGGTCGCGTTCGACGGCAAGCAGGCGTTCCACCTGGTCGCGTAGGCGCAGCATGGAGGCCATGCGCCTGTCCCCTCCCTTGGCGACGCGGGAGTGCGCGGGTACGATCTGGCCATTCATGTCGCCGTACCAGATATGGTCGTTCGCGTCGACCATATAGCGCATGGCCGCCTGCTGGGTCTTGTCGGGCACGACGATCGGCTCGTTGGCACGTTCGCCGAGCCTGTCGTGCAGGTCGATGCCGTGCTGTTCGAGCTGGCCGGTGAGGATGCGTTCGACCTGTTCGCCCAGCCGGGTGATGTCGCCGGTTCCGGTGACGTCGATCTGCGGGCCGAACGGTCCCGAGCCTATGGCCATGGTTCCCGCGACGTATTCGGGATGTTCGACGAACAGTCTGTTGGCGTTGACGCCGTCGCGGAATTCGGTGGTGTCCGTCCACGCTGCGTCCACTTCGGCCAGCGGCTCGTCACGTTTGCGCAGGATCAGGATGTCGGAGATCACTTCGGTGCCCGCCTGCCGGTCGAATGTCTCCCTGGGCAGGCGGCATGCGGCGACAAGTTCGGCCTTGCGGGCGAGGCCGCGGCGCATGTTCGACGTGTTCTTGTCGAGCGTGTACCGGCTGGTGAGCACGGCGACGAGACCGCCGGGGCGCACCGCGTCGAGACTGTGCTGGATGAACCAGTCGTGGATGACGGTGCCGTCTATCCTAATCGCGTCGCTGTACGGCACGTTGCCGACCGCGAGGTCGAACGCGTCCGTGGGCAGTCCGGTCCGTTCCATCCTGTTGTTGATGATGTCGTCGTCCGTACACAGGTGGCGTGCGATGCCGGCGCTGATCGGGTCGGCTTCGATGCCGGTGAACCCGTAGGACGATCCGGCCGGTGTGGAGCGGATGAAGTTGCCGGTTCCGCAACCGGGTTCCAACACCATGTCCGGGTGTTTCGGATCCTTGCCGAAACCGGCCTTGCCAAGGGCCTGCCACATCGCGTCCACGACGGGTCGTGGCGTGTAGAAGGCCGTGAGCGTGCTGCTGCGCGCGTCCGCGTATTCGGCGTCGGTGAGCAATTCGCTAAGACGCGTGTTGATCTCGCCCCACGCCGGATCGTCACCGTCTTCTTCGAACGCCTTCTGGGCGCCGCCCCAGCCCGCGTACGCGGCGAGGGCGCGGATGTCATCGTCGGTGGGTTCGCGGCCACTGTCGTCGAGGTCGCGCAGCACCTCGATGGCGCGTACGTTCGCGCGTGCGCGTTCGAGGCTGGATCCCGTGGCCTGCAGATCCGGGTCGAGCAGGCCGCGGTCGATGTGGGTCAGAGGGCTTCGACCACGTTCCTGATGGCGATCTCCTCGGCCTGATGCTCCGCCATCTTGAGTCCCTTGAACCACGGGTCCCAGTTGCCCGGCTGCTTCAGATGCTGGTGCGTCTTGCCCCAATGGTTGACGTACTCGGTGATCGTCCGGCCGTAGTCCTTCTGGACCTGGTCCATGTAGGCGTCCAACGCCGGCATCCCCTGCCTCTTGAGCTCCCTGAGCTGTTCCGGCAGGTGCTCCGCCATGAACAGGTACCTCATCTTCTTGACCCCCTGGTAAGGGCAGTACCTGACCGTCATTTCGGGTCGTCTCCTTCCTCGCATCGTTTTCTTCCGTTTCATGGGAAGAACCCAAATTAGACACCTTATCTAATTTCGCTTGACCAATATTTTCCTCTTGTTTTCGAGGGACGTCAAGTTCGTCCGGCATGTCATCGAAGTCAAAGGCCAACTGCTCCGCTTCGATAGTGGCCGCAACCGTCGGCCGAGCCGGTTCCTCCAATCCCTTGGACTCCGGAGCGTCCTGCGATGCCATCACGTCTTCGTCTTCGGAAGCACCCTTTCCCTTCGTGGAGTCGGGTTCCGGTTCCAGGGAGACTGACGTCTCATCTGATTCGGTTTCGACTGCGGTGGCGTCATGGCGTTCCGTCCGGTCTGTGGCGGCCATGATCTCGTCGGAGTCCACCCGGTGGCTTCCGTCGTTCGTGACCATGGTGACGGGCAGCACGTCCAACAGTCTGTTGATGTTCCCGCGCCGCTGTTCCCGCTCGTTGTCGGATGGGTCGTTCCGAGCTTCCGTGGTTTTTCCTGCGTCGGAGAGGATATCCGAGACCTGTTGCGCCGCGTCATCGTCCAGGAGGTTCACGGCGCCTTCCGGCATGCCGCGGTCTGAGGACAGCGATGCGAACACGATTTGCGGCCCGTTGCTTTCCACGGGTTCAGGTTCCTTCTTGTCGGACGCCGCGGCGGCGGACGTGGAAGGTGTCGTGCCGAAGGAGTCCCAGGAGTCCGGACTGTCGAAGATGCCCTCCCTCATTCGCGTGAGTTCCTTCCACGTGATCTTGGGGCCTTCGTGGACCAGGCCCTCGTCGTCGAACCAGTCGAGCCGGTAGGACGTGGGCGCGCCGTTCCCGACACGGTCGGTGACCTCGTATCCGGCGAATTGGCTCGCGCCGTTCTCTCTGGTCCCAGCGTCCGGGTCGTGCGTGTCGATGTATCCGATGATCGCGTTCTCGAATGCGGCGTACTGGCCGGACAATGCGGCGTCGAGGGCGTCTTCGATCCCGCCGTCGGCCGGCGTCCTCATCGCCTGTTCTGCCTGGTCGATCCATTCGGTGGTGAACCATTCGGGACGGTCTTCCGGTCTGATGCTTCCGTCGATCTCACGGAGTTTCGCTATCTGCGCGTCCACGCCGCCTGCCCACAGGTATTTCTCCGCGTGGGATGGTCCGAGGAAATAGTCGATGTCGGCCTTGAGCCGTCCGAGCAGTCGCAGGTTGAATCCGTACGTTCCGCCGGTTCCGGGGGATGCCGTCGGCGTCTGGTTCTCGTCGGTTCCAGACAGCGTGTCTTTCCCGAGTCGTTCGCCGAGGATGGTTTTGGTCTGATTGTTGCCTTCCGCTTGGGCGATGAGGCCGAGCATGTTCGGATTGATTTCGTCGGCGTATTCCGTGGCCGCCGTGTCGATGAGTGTGCGCCAGTTTTCGTTGTCGTCGTCGGGCATACTGAGAATCAGCCCTATGGGCGCGTGTTCCAGCATTGTTCTCGCTGCCTGTCGGACGACCTCCCTGCCGGTCCGGTCGAGATTGTACCGGCGGCCCATCGGATTGGTGTACGCCGTGAGGAGATCAGGTGAGGTGATGACGCGCCTGATGGCCTTGGCCTCGCCGTCCATGTCGAACTCGCCCGTGCCGATCAGGGCCGAGACGACGTCCGGATGGTTCTCCTTTTCGATCATTTCGGACAGTCGAGCCCTGTCGAGTCTGCCGGATTCGACGGCGTTCTTTCTGGACGGCCACCAGTCTCGTCCACTCAGCCGGACCAGCAGATGGTCTGAGGCCTTCGGCAGCATGCTCGCCGCCAATCGGCTGTCCGTCTGGTTCCAACAGCACAGGTCGATGGTGTTCTGGCCGAGTTTGCCCGATTCGACGAGCATCTGCAATAGTCTTGTGTTGCTTTCGGTGCGGGCCATGTCTTCGAGCAGTCGCGCCGGAGTGTCCTTGTAGCGGATGACGGATTGGCGCAGTTCCGGCAGACTGCTTGCCGCGAGGGTTTCCAGATCATCCTCGGAGAGGCTGGAAAGGTCCGCATCATGGGTCATCTCCACGAGCTCGTCCAACGCGTTGTAGTCGCGGTTCCGCCACTGCGGGTCGAGCAGGTGCCGTGCGGTCTGCTGCGGGGTGGAGTGTTCGCGAGCCCACCGCAGGTCGGCCCAATCGTCCGACCGCCAGAGGGATTCTGCCTGCCGGCTAGTGTCCTCGTCATTGTTCGTCATGTGCGTTTCCTTTCGTGTTCATCGCATGATTTCCGGCGCGCACTGCGGCCGGCCGTCCTCTTCCGCGGACCACGCCGGGTTGGGGTCTGGGAGCATGTCGGACAGTTGCCTCGGACGTTTGTTGCTGCCCATGAACGGTTCGTCCGGCAGAGTGTCGCCGTCGAACGCGCGCCCATGGGTTCAGGAACATTGGCGGCCTCCACTGGTCGTTCAAGACCGGTTGCGGCTTTTCCGCCTTCTTTCGTTTCACGGCTTCCGTCTCGTGATTCGTTGTCTTGTTTTCCAAGGTCTCGTCGTCGTTCATGAGATGTCCTCTCATATGCCGATTCCGGTATTCGCCGTGGTGTCGGCGCCCGGGTCGACGCCAGGGTTTGGCATGGGAAGCCCGGCATCATCCGAGAGGATTAGAGACCAGGGGTCTTCGACTGGTTCCGGCGTGGTTTGTCCCACGGTGTCCGGCATGGTGGAGGCGACGTCCGTCATGGACGCCCATGGGTCGGCGTTCATGACGGAATACCGGTCCTCGATGGCTTGCAGCAGGTTGCCGATGGCCGATAGACGGTTCGGTTCCTGGCCGGTGTATGCGGCCATGGGTCCTTCGGCCGGTTTCGTCCGTTGCCAGTCCTCTCCGGCGAGACGCCATAACCATTCGCCGTGCCATGGCATGATGCTGCCGAGGACCTGCCCGTCGGGCAGTTCCGCGTCGCTGATACGTGGACCGTTCGCCCAAGCAGAGCCGGACCGTATGTCCACGTCCCTTATGGTGAATTCCTTGCCGTCGATGCTGAGTCTCTTCATTTCTTCCATTGGATGCTCCTTTGCTGTTTCGTGTTCCTGTGCCGTTTGGAGTTCCGGCATGTAGTCGATGGGGTTGAGTCGGCATGATGCGCAAAGCTGTGCGAACGCTTCGAGGGTGACGGCCGACCCTTTTTTGAGGCGGGTGAACATTGCCGGGCTCACGCCGGCTTTTTCGGCCAGCGCGGTCCATGTCGTGTCGGTTTCGAACCGGTACCGGTTGATGTCCTCGCGGAACCGTTCCATATCGATGGATGACATGGTTAGAGCTCACATTCCGATTCCGGGACCCATAGGCCCGTTGATAGCGTTCGGGTCGATGCCGTGGTCGGGGTCGGGAAGGGTTGGGCCGTCGGATCCGAACAGGGCGTCCATGTCGACGCCGATCCACGGGTCGGGGGCCGGGGTTGGAACGGCCGCGCGTTCGTCCATGACGCAGACGCGATTGGTGAGGTCGGCCGGCATGTCATCGGCGTAGGCTCCGACGTTTTTCAGAATCGGCGTGCGGTTGTCCCATACGAGCCGGTCCACCTCATCCTGGCTCATGCCAACCCAGTCGCCGTCCTTGTTGACCCTCAGATATGGGTCCCTGTCGGGATTCCATCCGCCGTACGTGGCTTTCTCCGTGATCTCACCGTCGGTCAGATGCTCTCCGATGGTTTCGCGTGCCGTCATGGATGGCCAGGCGCGGTAATATCCGAGGCTGCTTTCCGGATCCGTGTCGTGGACGGTGTCGACGATGTCATGCAATAGTCCGATGTTCTCCGGCGTGCGTTCGATGAGATGGTCGCCGTCCAGTTCGAGGGCGATCTGCGACGCGGCGAGGGCGCGGGCACTGTTGGCGTCGGCCGGATCCTCGTCGCGTGTGGTCCAGTAGGCTCCGTCGGCCTGACCGTCCCCCAATGCCTCGTCTGCGGCATCATCCCAATATTCCGGATCGTTCCAGTTATCGGCCCATTCCTTGGCCTCGCCATCGAAGTCGAATGTGTTCGTCATGGCGACGTACCGGTCGTGTTCGATTCCCGGCGGGAGCACCGAGTCGAACTGGTCTTCGGTCACCCAACGAAATTGCCCGTATCCGTCGGGCTTGCAGCAGTCATCTCCGAGCTGGTAGCATTCCTCGCCGATCTCGATCGGCTCTTCGATGGCGTTGTTTCGAGCGAGAACCGATAGCCGTTCGGTTGCTTTGTCGCGCCATGCCTTCATCTGTTCCAAAGTCGGTTTTTTCATATTCATTCCTTTTTGCTCTTGGTCGAGTCATGATCCATGCGCAGCAGATCGGACTTGTGGCCGATGTCAACCATGATGGTTCCTTTCCGACGGGTCTTTCCCGTCTTCCTTTTCCGTTCACACGCCACCGTGTTTTTCGCCGCCGATATTTTTTTTCGCGGGCGAAAAATCGATATCGGTTGGGATGCGTGTGGAAGAAACGCACCATTCGATATCGGGAAGGAATTGAATTGCGTCTTGTGATCGCCGAGAAACGTTCCGTGGCCTTCGCCATCGCGCAGGCGTTGGGCGGTGTGCGGCAGGGTGACGGATACGTGTCGGCCGGAGGGGCGCTCATCTCGTGGGCGCAGGGCCATCTGGTCGAATTGTCTGACCCGGAGGAGTATTCGAACATGCCCTGGTCCGCGCATAAGTGGACGATGGAATCCCTTCCCATCGACCCGAAGTCATGGCGTTGGCGTCTGAGCGGCGCGAAGGGCGCGGCGCAACGCTACCGTTCCCTCGTCGAACTGCTCCGATCCGACAAGGTGACCGAACTGGTCAACGCGTGTGATCCGGACCGTGAGGGCGAGGCGATATTCCGTCGTATCCTCATGGCCGCGAAGGTTTCCAAACCGTCCCTGCGCCTGTGGGTCGCGTCATTGGATGAGCAGGCCATCCGTGACGCGTGGAACCGTATGCGTCCCGAATCCGATTACGATGGTCTGGCGGCAGCGGCCGACGCGAGGGCGAAGGCCGACTGGCTGGTCGGTATGAACGCGTCACGTGCGCACACGCTCGCATGGCATCGGAGCCTGTCGCTCGGACGCGTGCGCACGCCAACGTTGACCATGGTCGTCCAACGTGATCTCGCCATCGAATCACACAAGCCGACACCGTTCTGGCGTCTTATCGTGCCGATGGATGGTTGGACGCTCGAAAGCGGGAAGATCGAGGACCAGGTGATGGCGCGCCGCATACTGGCCGACGCGATGGGGCTTCCCGTGGAGATCCTGGAGGTGAGACGGCGCCGCGAGCATGCGAAGCCGCCGACCCTGTTCGACCTGACCGGCTTGCAGAAGGCCATGAGCGACAGGCACGGGCTGACCGCCGAACAGACGTTGGACTGCCTGCAGCATTTGTACGAGATGAAGGTCGCGACCTATCCGCGTACCGATTCGAAATACATAACCCATGATGACGTGGACGGGTTGAAGGAACTCCTGCAGCCGAAATACGCGTTGGGTTTCCTGGACCAGAAACCTGTCGAGGCGATCCACGACCTGTATTCCGCCGGAGGGTTCGATCCGATGAGGTGCGTCGCGGACGACAAGGTCCAAGGGCATACCGCGATCCTTCCGACACGACGCCTCACCTATGACGTGTTCCAGCATGACCTGACGGACATGGAACGCGAGGTCATAGCCGTGATATTGACGCGCATGTGGTCGGCCTGCGCCACGGACCGTGTCCACGACACGGTGAAGGTCGAAGCCGTGTTGGAAGAGCGTCATGCCGACGGTTCCATGGAACGGGTTCCGCTGTCCGCTTCGAGCGACGTTACTGTCGAGGCGGGTTGGATCGCCATCGAGGGCACGTCGCGAACGGACGATGCGGAGAAGAAGCCTGTGAATCGGTTACCCGACTCCCTGGGGAAGGGTCCTCTCCCCCAGTCCGGCGCCCCGTCTCTTACGGAGGGCGTGTCAGCGCCGCCGAAACCGTTCACGGAGGCCACGCTGCTGTCCGCCATGGAGCATGCGAGCCGTTTCGTCGCGGACAGTGACCTGAAAGCAGCCTTGGATGACGACACGAGCCATTCGGGAGGCATCGGCACGCCCGCGACCCGCGCCGGCATTCTCGAGAGCCTGGTCAAAAGCGGCTACCTGCAACGTAAGGGCAAGCAGCTACGCAGTACTCCCGCCGGGCGGATGCTCGTCGGTGTCGCCATCGACGAGTTGAAGGATGTGAAACTCACCGCGCAATGGGAGCAGAGCCTTGCCGACATCGAACAAGGCAAGGGCGACGAGACGGTCTTTCTGAACGAGATCCGCACGGCATGCGCGGCAATGCCCGGTCGGGTCATGGAAATGACCCGGCGGGACAATCTGCAGCAATTGGTCCGGCAGGCCGGCGAACGTGAGTCGTTCGGACCCTGCCCGCGTTGCGGCAAGCCCGTCGTCAAGACCGGGAGCGTCTGGCAGTGTTCGTCGAACAAGAGCGTGAAGGATGATGCCGGTGCCTGGAAGCTCAACGAGGGTTGCGGTTACAAGATCTTCGCGGAGAAGTTCGGCAAGAAGCTGACCGATAGCATGGTCCGCCGCACGTTGGAGGGCAAACGTCCGAAAGTGTCCGGCCTGAAGTCGAAGGCGGGCAAAACGTTCGACGCGCGTCTCGTGCCGGACCGGCAGTATGGCATCGGATTATCGTTCGACGATCTGAACAGGAAAAAGAAGTAGGACATCACATGTACACTTCCCCGCCCTCTCTTTCAATCACCTGCATCGCCATGGGCAACGTGAGGAAAATCCTGAAGGACAGACACCTCAGCGTAAACGGACTTCTGACTTTGATCCACAGCAAGCATCCCGATTGTGGCATGTCATACAACAGTTTGCGCAGGCTTGTCTCCCATGAGCGAAAGATGACTATCGATGAGGCAATTCTGATTTGCGACGCCCTTAACGTCCCGTTCACGTCCTTGTTCAGTTTCGCGGGAGAATTTCCTCACGGGCAGCTCAAGGGCATGACGGCGGTAGATATCCACCACGCCATTGAACAGGATGATCGGACCAAAGAAGGGTCAAATAATCACTAGATACTGGGGATATACTCGAATTGTTCGACAGACGATTTCACCTGCCTGGCATGAAAGGACTCTGGTTTGCTGCCTGAAGACGTATATTATGTATCAACCGATGAGGGAACCCCGGCGACTCGCTCCAACGCTTGGGATATTGGCTTTGGTCTGCAGGCTGCGGACGGACTTACCCCGTCAGACTACGCTATAGAACAGTCCAAGGAGCAGATTTCGGGAAAAGCCTCCTATGCCGAAGTCGAGCATCGTCTACGTGAATACCATTCCGCGGATAGTGAAGAGGCGGAGCATTTTGAAGCTGACATCGTATCCACCAGAATCAGTTCCCTCCTCCAGACTGAATCATTCGTCTTCGCTCCCCCGATGCTCAGGCAGATTCATCGTCATCTTTTTGACGGCGTATTCAAAAATGATTGGGTTGGACAGTGGAGGCAGGTCAATCTGACCAAAAAGGAGCCAGTTCTTCAAGGAGATTCAGTTTCTTACGCTCCCTTCCATCTGATTGGAGAGATGCTGGATTATGATTTCGGTCAAGAAAAAGGACGACAGGCCAAGTATCCCCAAATCGGCAGGCATGAAATCGCTTCCTCTGCATTTGGATTCATTTCTGGAGTATGGCAAATTCATCCATTCCGTGAAGGAAACACTCGAACGACTGCTGTATTCGCGATACTGTACCTCAGACAGCTTGGATTCATAATCGGCAATGAGCCTTTCGCGTCCAACGCCCAATATTTCCGAGACGCTCTTGTACTTGACAATACTTTCGACCCCGACTTCAAGGATCCGGCTCCTCTTCGTCGTTTTATGGAAAAGGCTCTTTTCAATTCACCTATAGAATTGGAAAACCTGCGAGATTCTTATTTTGCCGTCCAAAGTACGCAGAGCGATCCTTTACCAGAGCCCGATCCATCAGTGGATAATGAGACATCTGCCGGCATAGCAACTCACGAACTCAATTAAACTAGGAAGTCAAGCAAAAGCGGACAACATATGGTGGACTGATCTTTGTATGCGTTGTGGATTACACTGCCACAACGCATACAAAGATCAGTCCATGGTCAACACGAGCGTCGGAACCTCCATGCCAAGTTACTCCAACCCCACAGTCTTATCGAGCGGAGTCTTACGCCAAGCTTGCCGAGACCAGAGCCACCGCGTTCTCAATAGTGGTCACGGACGGACAGAATGCACAAGTCGCCGTCCTCAATCATGTATACCAGGCGGTTTGCGGAATCGATGCGGCGGCTCCACGCACCCTGCAGTTCCCATTTGAGCGGTTCTGGCTTGCCGAGACCCGCGAATGGAGAACGCATCGCATCACGTATCAGCGCGTTGACCCGCTTGAGGGTTTTCTTATCCTGAACCTGCCAATACAGGTAATCGTTCCACGCGTCATCAGTCCAACGCAGCATTATCACTCTCCGACCAGATCATGTAAATCGGTGGAACCTGAGCGTACCTGTGCCATGCCACGGCGGACTTTATCGAACAATCCGGGATTCTGGTAAACGCGCAATGTCTCCATAAGCGAATCGTAATCGTCGGCGCTCATCACCACCACGTTGTCCCTCGGATCCTTGTTGGTAATCAGAAGCATATCCGCGTCATCGTTCACGCGACGTAGATATGACTTCAGATCCTTGCGGAAATTGGTGTACGCGACCGCCGTGACCATGCCATCCTCCTTCAACGACAATTACATGTACAGAAAATGGTACAATAAAAGTCGAAAAGACTCAAGCATGTTGCCGTGTTCTGCTTCCATCCGCCTTAATGTTTTATATATGTTTAGATTGTTTATATTCTAGGGAATTCGACCATGAACGATATTCCACCGGCCCAACGCTTGGTCGGGGGATGGAAATGAGACCACCCCGCCGGTTTCGGCTCTCCCAAAAGACTTCTTGCTTGCCATGAAGAACGGGAGAGGTTAGCAGTGCCTCAATCGGCACTCCCCTGTTAGCCGATATCATCGCTTATGTCGAGAAAGCCTTTTTGCAGGAACTGGAGAATGAAAAAGAAGTCCGCACGGCAGTCCCATGGTCTGGATGATGGCGGCGCATCTCGACCGTCCAGAATGCGATGCGGGATACAGTGGCACACTTCTTAGCAAAGACGAAGAAAATGAGCCAAAAAGAACTCCGCATGCCGCAAAAATATCAATGCATTATTATGTTTCGCGGAACAGTATGAGGTCATGAAAAATGAAATCATCCAGACCGGCAGATTTGGACTCGATGGGAAAGTCTAATGAATCTATTCGCCTATTGGATTGGAGGAACTGTGAACAGTTCTTCCTGATTCGTGTGGATTGGTTTGATTCTTCAATCAGGACTGTTTTTATGTGTTGCAGCACATATTGCTGCAACACATAAAAGGTCATTCCATGGTTAGCGTGAGCGTTGGAACCTTCACTCCGAGTTTCTCCAAGCCCACAGTCTTATCGAGCGGGACCGTTCCTCCGCTTACTCGGTAACGAGCAGCGGCTTGCGTTGTAGCATGTTCTGGATGAGCGTGCCCATGTCCGCGACCGGCAGGTAACGGGCGATGATGGTCCAGATGATGGCGACTTCGATCAGACCGAAGATGACGGTCACCGTTCCCCAGACGAGTTGCATCCAGAGTCTCGGACCGACGGCCGCGCGGCCGGTCACGCCGGCGATCACCGTGAGGATGATAAGCGCCGGCACCAGTAGCGTGATGTCCCAGCCATCGAACCATTGGCTTACTGAGACAACCCATTCTGTGAGGGTTTTGAGGAATCCTGGAATGGTGTCTGCCATGTCGTCATCCTTTCGTGACTGGTTTCCAGTGTCGTCTGTTCCACGCGCGGCTTGTCCTGTATCGGCTGGTATGCCTGCATACGTTGCGTTTTCGTGGCCTTGACCGTGGTGAAGGTGTGGTTGATGCGTCCGTTGAGGTTGGCCCAATGCTGTTCCTGCCTGCCGCTTTCCGCCGGAGGCCTCTCCCCCAGTGGACTGTCGGCGTCCTCCACGCCCCACATGGCCCGGTAGACGGCCACGTCGCGTAGGAGATGCTTGTCGGAGTCTCCGGCGGCGGCGAGCACTCGGCCGACCCATGCCTGCCCGGAATGGCGGGCCTCCTGTTCTAGACTGCCGATCTTGGTTTCGATGATCCGTTCGTTCTGACGTACCACGTCAAGGACCGCGTCATGCTTGCGGGAGCGGATTGGCGGCAGGATGCCACCAATCCAATTGTCATGCACGCTGCCGTTGACCCGGTCCAAGAGTCCCGCGTTCAACCGTCCCGCGATGGTGGCCGCCCAGTCGGGTTCCACGGGACGGTTCTTCTTTTTCAGATCGGGATCATCATTGATGATTCCGCGGGCAGTTTTGCGCAGAAACTCCCATTCGGGGAACATGGATTGGTCGATGTCGTCACGGGATTGCATGTGCGCGTCGAGCATGGCTTGGACGGCCGGCGTGTACCGTTCGTCCATAGTGAACCGGCCGCGGCCGGAATCCAGGGCCGGCTCCTCGCGGTATGGGATGCCGGTCTCATCCATCATGCGTCGGACCATTTCGACCATGTCGGTTTTGGCATCCATGTCGAGCGTGAACGCGTCGCCCGCTTCCGTGCCGGCTTCGGGCATCATACCGCGTGCCGCGCGAATGGCGGCCTGTTCCGCTTTTTCCACGGTGAGTTTTCGTGGTTTCTTTTCAAGGCTTTGGCTGATGATCGCGGTCGCCCGTTTCGCGTCGGTCATGTAGGCGCGGGCCCAGACTCCGCGAAGCCATTCGAAGCTTGGACTGCGTTTGATCTTGTCCACGGTCCTCTTGTCATGTGATTTGCCGAGCATGGCGAGCAGGTGGGGGCCGGCGATGAGTCCGGCCGCGTAATCGTGTTCGCGCAACAGTCGTTTCAGATCGTACCGGTCCTTGTATTCCTGTTCCATGGTTTCGGTCGCGGTCATGACCTCCGTGTGGGTCAATAACGCGTCGAGCATGCGTGTCCTGGCTATCTCGCGGGGATCCTCTTCCGCGCCGGTGAGCATGTGGTCGACGTGGCGTTCCTCTTCGCTTTTGCAGCCGAACAGGAAATGGTTTTCCTCCTTGCCGCGTGAGCCGGCGACGTATTGCAGGTTGCATGGAAGGTTCGCGTCGGATGGGAACACCGCGGCGCAACGGTCCACGGTCATGCCTTGGCTGCGGTGGACGGTGGCCGCGTATCCGGCTTCGCATGATTTTCTGAGCCAGTCGCGTGGGATGTCGCAGATGACGCCGTCCGCGAGGTTCATACATCGTGCGCCGGATTTACCGACGGCGATGATCCGGAACGTCATGTTGTTCTCGATGCTTCTGCCGGACCGGTCCAGTATGTTCTTCGCGTTAACGCGGCATACGATCTGGTCTCCCAAGCCGACGGAGAGATTGTCACGCAGACGGCAGAGTTTGGCCGGGTCGCTTTCGCTTTTGCCTTGGGCGCGGCGTTCGAGGATGAACCGTTGGTTGATGTCGCGCACCTGCGCGTTCGTGCCGGCGATCAGGAGCGTGGACTTGCCGAGCGCCTGCCATTTGACGCACATCTGGTACGCGTCCTCCTCCATGTCCAGGTCCTCTCCCCAATGGATCCGGTCGTGCGCCATGTATTCGTCGACGAGCTGACGGCACTTGTCGGCGCTTCCCTCGTCCAAACGGTCTCCGCCCTCACGCAATCGGAGCGTCGCTTCCGCCTCGTCCTCCCACCGTCGCCGGGATGAGGGCCCGTCCGGATCGTTCGCCCATTTCTCGGATTTCGAAGTGAATCTCCACAGGCTCGTCAACCGCGCGCACTTGTCGTGCCGGTCGGCGTAGCCGAGCATGCCTCCAGCTCCGGAAACGGAGTCGAGCTGTTTCGGATCGCCGGTGAGTATGACTTTCGCGCCACGTGATTCCGCCAGTCTGGTGACCCATTGCAGGTTCCTGGTGTCGACCATGCCGGCCTCGTCCACGATGATCAGCTGGTTCGGCCTGATCGTGCCCGACGTGTCCATGACACGTTGGGCCGCGATGTGTATGCGAGCGAACAATCGTTCCAATGGGTTGGACGCGTTGCGCAACCGCTGTTGGAGCATGCCCTCGCGTTGGATGGCGGCCATGATCCGTTCGGGATTGTTGATGGTCAGGAGCTTCGCGATGGTCATGCTTTCGCATCCGATGCTGCCTTTCAATTCGCCCACCGCCTTTTTGCTGGTGGCCAGTCCGATGACGCTGCCGGAACCGTATCGCGCCTGCCATGCCTGGGCGACCGCTTTCATGGTGGTGGTCTTGCCCGTGCCCGCCGGTCCGATGATGCTGCTGACCAGACGCGGGTTCTCCAACACGTATGAGGCGGCCTTCTGCTGATCGGGCGCGAGCGGATAGCCGCCCTGCGCGCTCATCCGCTTGTTCCACTGGTCGAGCCATTGGTTTCCCTCGCCGGGCGCGTATCCGAGCTGGACGGTCTTGTCGAGGCTTTCGATCATGTACCGTTCGGCCTGGAGCACATCGACCGTCGTGTACTTGTCGAGGTCGGCGTCCTCGAACACGCTTTGCCCTTGACGGGTGGCGATGCTCAGATTGTCCAACGCGTCTTTCGGCACCTGGTACCGGTCGGGTGTGAGCTTGACGCATTGGCTGAGTGCCTTGTCGGCGATCCTGTTGGCGACAATGACGCGTTGCGTCGGGTCGATGCGTACTCCGCGCAGGAGCCGTTCGGCTTCGGCGCGCACATTGGTGCGTTTCCATACGGTGTGCGCGTGGGCCGTGTTCGCCATCGCCATGCGGGCCTGACGGTCCAGATATTCATCCGCGCCTCCGGCGAGCCGGGTGAGGTCGGCGAGCTGGCCAAGCAGCAGTCGGGCTATGTCGTCCTCGCATTCCGCGTCCACATGCATGAGGCTGGTCTTGCGTGAGTTGACGTCCTTGAGCATCCGGTCGATCTGGATGCCTGGCGCGACTTCGCCGAGTTTCTGATACCAGTGGTCGCGTTTCGCTTTCAGGGATGGTTGAATCTCCGGTTTCGCCTTGCGGGTAGCAAGCCACGCTTCCTTATGTAGTTCGGCTTTCATCCTCCATCCGACCTGCTTGCCTGTCGAGGTTTCGTACTCATCGATCTTCTTTTCGAGCAGTTGCTCTATTTCGGCGTCCCGGCTGCTGAACGCGTCGATGAGTTCCTGCGGCACGCCGTCAACCTCGTTGACCATGGCTTTGGTGTCATGATCCTGTTTGAGGGTCCACGACCAGCCGAACCGTTCGGTGAGCAGGTCCTGCAGCAGGTTCTCATGCACTTCGCTGATCTCGACCATGCCCGCATAGATCTTCCGCCCGTCCAATGCCGTCCATACCTTGTCGGACGAGCGGCGCACACGGTTGCTGATGACGATGTGCTTGTGCGGCTGCGGGTCACCATTCCGATTGTCGTAATGGTCGAACACGAATCCGGCCACGCCGTCAGCGGAGACGCTGGCGACGCCTCCCTGTCCCGCGCGGGTGGTCGCGTACTCGTTTTCGAAATAGTCGATGGTCATTTCCGCGGCATTGCGCATGCATTCGTCGATGCCGTCCCTGGTTTCCTTGTCTCCGAATGCCCAGAGGATGCTGATGCTTTTCGGCTGGCGTGTGGTCAGGTCCCATCCGGCGACGGGTGCCTCCCCGTTGTCTCCCTCGCTTAGTTTGACGTCTCCGAGGTATTGGCCGTTGGATGGGTTGCGCCGTTCATTGATGAGTTCCCGGACAGTTTTGCTGGATGCGGTGGTACCGACCTTGCCTCCGACGAGTTCAGCTCCCTTGCCGATCCAATAGCCCGGCGGATTGCCCGCCGCCGTATAGTAGGCGCTCGGATCGGACGGGTCCAACGCGTTGTCCCCGTCGATCGCTTCCCTCGCGTCGCTGAGTGGATACTCGGCGTTGGTGAGTTTGGTCAGATTCATCGACATGTTGTCGTTTTCCCTCTTGTTCTTCCTATCGCGGTATGGGGCCCGTGTATCCGTTGTGTCTGAGCATGTGTTCCGCGTCTCCGGGCCTGCCTTGCCGATCAATGTCGTCCATGAGTCCGGCCACGTATCCGTTGGATGGCGCGTTCTCGATGAGTTCCGGATCGCGTTCCAGGATGGTTTTGAGTTGGAACATGCATGCGAGACGGCTGGTTTTCCTGACTTGTTTGATTTCCTGCTGCGCGTTCAGGTTACGTTTTCTGATTCTGTCGGCTTTTCCGCGATAGTCGTTGGCCTGTTCCATAAGCTGTCCCACAGCCAGGTCTGCTGACTTGTCCTTCCTGAATTCAATCGCGGCCTGTTTTCTCCGAGCGTACGTCTGACGGCATGATCTGCTGCAGAACCGTGCGGTCGGCCCTCGCTTGGGTTTGCGTATCAGCTTGCCGCAGATGGGACACACGCCATCGATCCGGCCGTACTTTTTATCGAGTTCATACCGCCTGCGTTTGATCTCGGATGAGCGCATGCGCAGTCCGATGAGTTGCCGGTTCTCTTTCTTTCCCATATTTCGTTCCTTTACTTGTATGCCCATGGACCACGGTCATTGGCCCATCGGCCTTCCGCGATGTTGTCCTCACGCCAGATGTGTTTCAACGCGGTCTCGTAGGGAACCGTCTCCTCACGATCCACATTTCCCGTGTACACGTCTTCGAGTGTTTCCCCAGGCTCTTTGACATGACCCATGAACGAGCGGGGCGCCCTGCCCTCCGGACTCACATCCGGATCGTCGCGCCATCTGCGTGCGCCATGCCATCGAACACTGTCGGCGATCAGATCCATCCCGTCTGAACCGATCTCGGCGGACAGCCAACGGAAGTCATCACCGTAGTCAACAGGGATCATCGGATTGATCCGGAACATCAATATCGCCTGACGGGTGAGCTCGTAGACCATCCGGACCACCGCCCTGTCATGTTCGGGCGCGAACTCGTTGTAGTCGGAAATCTCACGGCCCAGGAACTCCAAAGCGTCCTGCCGGTCGAGCCACACATCCAACAGCCGGTCGTCCCGCTCCTTCTCAATACGCCGACACTCGTCAGTCTTTTCCATCCGAATCTTGCGTTTCGAATAAGCCTTGGCACATTTCCTATGCCACCGCCGATACTCGCCCTTCCTTCCCGCCTCCGTGGTCCTCTGACAGACCTCGCTTTTCTGGTTGACCAACTTCCCGCACACCGGGCAACGGGGATATTTCACTGCCTTTTCCATGCCCAACCCACATTCTCCACGCTCTTAATTCGCCGATATCGGGTCAAAACCCCGGCGGCGAATTAACAGACCCTATAAAACGGCGGTATTCCGCTGTTTTCAGGCGTCAGCCGCGGAGCAGGGTGCAAGACGCCCGTGGTTTCTTTTTCATGTATATAGTTTTTGGTTTTTGCTTGTTTTGGCTGTTGGTCTGTCTGTTTTCTATTCAGTTGTCTTTGCTTGTTCTTTTGACTTGTTCTTTGGTTGTGTGTTGTTTCTTTTTCTGTCTGTTCTCTTCTTGGTTTCTTTTCGTTTTGCTTTTCCCTGCTTGTATTTATCGTGTCTGCTCTTGATTGTTCTTTATCGCTGGTATCCGTTCCGGAATATGACAGCAAAAAGCGCGGCGGCACTCAGGTGCAGATTGCTTCCCGTACCGATCGACTATTGGTTCGATATCGGTCCAATTGCTGTATGGAATGGGAATGGGCCAGCCCGGAGGAATCGGATGAATGAGCCGGAAGAACTTCCGACATCGGATGGTTCCGAACATGGTCCGTTCCCCCGGAGGACCAATTTGTTCTGGAACCATGGCGACCGTTCACCGGTCCATTTGATCTTTTGAACCGATATCGGGATCAATCGGCCCACCTCCGATATCGGATTCGATGGATGAAGGTTTCCGATATCGGAGCCTTATGGTCCACGTCATGTCGATGGATCGTATGATCCCATACTTGGTCTTTGACCGATATATCGGTAAATGGACCGGGGCCGATATTGGTCCGGATAAGTGGTCCAAATTGAGCCTTTGGCTTCATTCCAACGATTCGTTGCTATTTGGACCATTTGGTCCATGGCTCAAATGGTTCAAATGGTCCTGGCTCATTTCTTCTTTTGAACCGATATCAGGTTTATCGGACCGGCTCCGATATCGATGACGACATCCCCTCCGCCGTTTTCTGGTCCGTCACGCCATTGTGATCCTGGCCCATTGAATGGTCCTCGATTCTGATATCGATATGGTTTATTTGGCCTTTTGGACCAGTGATCCACTGCCTGGGTCATTTGGATCAAGGTCCTTTGAAGTCCGATATCGGATGGCTTATGTCAATTGGCTGCTTCATTGCGGCACTCCGATATCGGGCTTCGACCTAATTTACCGTTATCATCATCGTCTCCTTATTTGCTGCTTCGCTCATTCTATTCGAACTGTCTTCCTTTTGAAGCACATGAATAACCCATGACGATCGGTTAGATGTCATGGGCCCTAGAATTCTTGTTTTTCAGAAGGTAGGTTCCTGTGGTTCGGCGAATTGGTCCTGGACCGTGCCGGGCCATGGATCGTCTTTCGCTTCTTGGACTGGCTGGGTCGGCGCAAATTGAGTCGGCTGCGGCTGGAATACCGACTGTGCGACGGTTTCGTTGGCTTTGGTGATCTGGACCGTCGCATAGCGGATGGAGGTGCCGATGTCGTCGGCGTTGAGTTCGAAGCTGCTACGCTTCTCTCCCGTTTCGGTCTGCCAGTCGCGTTGCACGAATCGACCTGTGACGATGACCCTGGTCCCTTTGCGGATGCCGGAAGCGATCATGTGATCCGCCAACGCGCCGTATGCGACGCAGCGGATGAACGTGGTCTCGCCGTCCTCCCATTTGCCGTTCCTCTCGGTGCTGCTGGTCTGCGCGACCCGGAAGGTGATGACGGTTTTGCCGCCGGCCGTGCGTTTGGGTTCAAGGTCTTTGACGATGTTGCCCATAATGGTCATGGGAATCTGGTTGATTGTCGCCATGATGTTTTCCTCCTTTGTGGGATATTGTTTTCACCTACGCATGTCTCTTTCATGCGCCTGCGGATATCAGAACGCTATTAGAAAATCCTCCTTCCGTTCACATGACCCAGAGCATCTCGCTCGCCGGGAGCCTTCGATGCGAGGAATCGATGTTCATAACAAGGTAATGCGATAAGCTCATTTAATGAACCTGCAGGGCAGTTCTGGCTGCTTGGAGCACGCCTCTCGCGATCTCTCCGAAACGGTTCGGGTCGATGAAGCACGCGGAGGGGCCGAACAGTCCAGGGTTGGCTTTCAGATACTTTGCGGCCGCCGTGATTTCGGTGTCGGTGGGTGGCGCTTCACGTCCGGCGCAGTAGGCTTCATAGATCGCGTCGCCGACGGTGCAGGCTCCTTCGACAATCTGGCAGCAGTCATAGTCACGTGAATCCTCGTAGGCTCGCGCCTCGTCCAGCATGATGCTCATTGTCCGATCCACTTTCCTCGCATGGTGGCTTCATGGCAGAGCGCCCCGTAGATCATCTGCTCCTGGATTGCGTCGGCGAGGGCGCGGTGCTCTTCGGCGTCGCCGATGTGATAGTCGGCGATGAGGTCGGTCACGCGATGGTGCCGTTTCTGCGGGTTGAGTTCCCAGCTCATTTCCTTCGTGCATAGCCACCGGCAGTCGAATCCGCTTGCTGTCGGATCGTAGACGCGCTCGGCGGCGTCAAGGAAGCTGACGTCGAATTCGGCGTTGTGGGCGATGATGGTCAACGGCTCCCCTGCCGGCCAGACCTGGTCGAGCCATTGGTGGAAACGGAGCATAGCGGTGCCGGCGGTCGGCATTCCCTGGAGCATCTGGTCGGTGATGCCTGTAAGCCCGGTGATGAATTCCGACAATGGTTGGCGCGGGTCGATGAGCTGTTCGAATTTCGGCCGGCTGTTCTCGTTGCCTGGCTGGACGAGGAACGCGCCGATCTCGATGAGCGTGGCACCTTCCTCTGGATGAAGGCCCGTGGTCTCCGTGTCGAGCATGACGTACATGTCGAGCGGCTTGTCGAGTGGTTCGATGCGGCGTGGATTGTGGTGGATGTAACGATCCCAGTACATGGGTTTTCCTTTCTGCTTGTTTCCTACTTTTCCAGGGTCCAGTTGCCTGCGGCGCCGGTTTCCTTGAGTCCGATCGCCTGGCGTGCCCCGTCCTGTCTTCCGTGCCGGTAGGCGGCCTGGCTGGGTCTTGTGGCCTTGGGGAGTCTCGGCTTGTCGGCGATGAATGTAACGTGGGTTTCAATCCATTGGTCGACCTGGCCGCTGCGCACGGTGACGAGTTCCTTGCCGGTGCCGTCCGATTCCATCTCGAGTCGGAGGATCTGGTATCTGCGGGCGATCTCTTCCTGGAATCCGCGGTAGTAGCCGTTCCTCCAGGCCGCGTTGGCTTTCGCGCGGGGTGTGGTGCGCGCTCTTTCTCGCCACATGGCGGCGCGGCTGGTTTCCATGGCGGTCCAGATGGCTTCGGTCTTGTCGACGTCTCCGCGGATGCCGTAGATTGTGATGGCGCTGATCACGTCGCGTCCGTTTCCTGCCCTGCGGCATCCGTAGGACGCCCTGCACCTGTTTCCCCGGGCCACGATGTTCGCGAGTTCGACCATGTACCGGTTGCATGGATTGGTTTCCAATCGTATCCTCCGTTTGATGATCTCGACATCGTCGTGGTTCTCTTCGAGCTGCCATTCCTCGATGGCGTGTTTGTCCATGAGCCGTTGCGCCTGTTCGAGGGCGATGCGCTGCTCGTTGTCGGAGGCGGCCGGATCGTTGGCGATGGCCAGCAGTCGGCGGACGCGTTCCATGACTCGTTCCGTATTCATATGTTCGTGTGGCTCCTTTTTCGGCAGTTGCCTCATTATTGTTACCTGCTGGCTGAAGTTATCCTTGCAGTATGCGGCCCAGCCCTTCCGAACGTAATCCAGATGTGGCCACCGAACGCCTGTTGCACGGCGCGCACGGAGTCGAGCATCGATTGGAGCAATCTGGTTCTGGCTTCCATGAAGTCGTTCCATGCCTCGTCCAGATCCTTTGGATCCTGTTGTTCGTTGGACATTGTCATTTGCTTCAGTTGATGGAGAGGTTGATGGTGATGGTGGGCATGTCGATGTCGGGCACGCCGGCGTCGGCCCAGTCCACGTCGGCGCGGCGCATGATCTGGTTAATGCAGGTGCTGTGCGCACAGGCGAGCTCCCACTGCCAGCATTGCGTGTTGCACATGCCGTAGCAGCGATCCCACATGAGGTATCCGTCCTCATCGACGGCTGGTTTGCTGCCGTTGAGCAGGTCGCGCAGGGCGAGGACCTGGGCGCGGTCTTTGGCTTTGAGGATGGTGGACTTCCTCCAGGTCATGGAGGTGACCCAGCCGCCGCCGTCGACGATGTCGCTGTTCTTGCCGATGGTCACGGTCAGCTTGTAGTTGCACATTTTTTTCTTTCCTGCCTTTTATGTTTCGTTCTTTTCACGGATGCCCGGCCCGATATGGGCCGGGCATGTTGGCTGGTCCGGGTCTCAGCCGGCGAGTTCCTCCTCGAGGTGTGCGATGGTGTTGCCGCCGCCCCCCTGGCCCTGTCGGTCCCTGAATTTTTTCTTTTGGACCGTTTGGTCGAGCGGTAGCGTTAGCCGCCGGAGCGTCCGCGAGCACGCCGGACGCCAGTCCGGATTGCGTGGCGCGGGCGTGGAGGCGGTTACGATCATGAGGCTTTAGCCGAACGGTCCAAAAGAAAATAGAAGGGTTGCGGCGCGCCGATGCGCCGCTCCGTTTCCCGGCCCCGCCGCGCATGGGCATGGCGGGGCACGTTCCGCTGTCGAAATAGTCCCGAAGCAAAGCGGAGGGTCCGTCTCCCCCGGCGCCCTGGGGCCGGGCCGGGTGGGCTCAGGCGGCTTCAGGGGCCGGAAAATGATGGGGGCCGGACATTCCATTGACTGGAATGTCCGGCCCCCATTCGATACGCTCACCTATCAGAGTGCGTGCCGTCCGCGCCTTTCATCGGCCTTCAGGTAGGCTTCGCCATCCGTTCTGACGCCTACGACGATGATGACCATGGTTCCTTCCTTGAGAACCGGCTTGTATACCACTCTGATTCCAAGGTCCCTGAACTTGATTTTGCATAGTCCGGCCAGATGGGCGCGGTTCGCGTTGCGTAACGGCTTGCCGTATCCGCCCTGGCTGGATGGCAGCGGATTCTCGCTGACCTTGGCGATGCCTTTGAGCACCTGCTTCTGTTCGGCCTTGCCCAGTTTGCGCATGTCCTTCGCGGCTTCTTCGAGCCATTCGACCCGCCAGCTCACGCCATCTCCGGGGTCGGCGTGCCCGCGATGTCCTCTTCGGTCAGGCCGAGCTCGGCCATCAGGTCGGCGTTGGGGATGGTCGCCCGGCCATTGTTATCCTCGATGCGTTTTTCCGCGAGGCGGGAGTCCTCCGTGTCCTCAAGACGATCGAGAAGGTCCTGATAGTCGTTGATGCCCATCAGCACATAGGACGGCTTGTTGCGTTTGATGATGATGACGGGCGCGCGGTCGGCCTTGTTCAGCACGGCTGCGGTCCTCCCGTTGCTGAGCTCGCTGACTGGCACGAGGTCGTCAAGCACATCCAACGAATTGAACATGACAATCTCCTTATCTGGTATCTATACCATATTTAATACCATTTTAGCATGTGTGGACTCAATCCATGCATGTCTGCCGTGAATCCGGCCGATTGGGAGAGGTGGCGGGCCACCGGAATTTCCGGTGGTCCGCCACGGCGTTCTCCGCATCGGCCGTCACTGGTTCAGCAGCTCGTCGGTGCGCCGCTCCACCCCCCCCCGACCGGACCGGGCGATCGGCGACGGTCCGGTCGCCATGCGGGCCGTCTAGTTTTT